>Ga0334901_1001006_pt1 | contig 32982 bp, 42 predicted proteins | sample GraSluR3_MG_3_FD_207216 | JGI IMG/M metagenome (GOLD analysis project Ga0334901, IMG submission 207216) | Sludge microbial communities from methane-producing bioreactor in Wageningen University, Netherlands - Granular Sludge_15_08-R3 | ecosystem: Engineered > Bioreactor > Anaerobic >... | reverse complement strand
TTTTCTTACTGTTTTACGAGTTGTATTATACTCTATTGCAGCTTTAGTTATATTATTCGCTTTTGCATATCTAACCATATTATATCTATATTGAATTATAGTTTCCTTTGAGAATAACTTTTTTATTGGCGACTAACCATAAAAAGTATCCACCTATTAAAACCTTTAATAGTAAAGGAAAAAGATTATATGAATTAATTCAAGCATTAATAAGAAGAAAGGTGTTACACGTAATATATGGCTTTAAATTTATTTAAGTTAATTTTTTAAGAGTAGTATTTTACATAATTATCTCCCAAAATATTGATTATCTTATCGTAGTTTGTATTTTTGTTTATTACAAACCTTTTATTCTCATAATACAAATGTCAATCTCAAAAATTTAAAAATAGCTGTTAAGTAATTATATCGTAAAACAACCTTGCTTATATCATAGTTTATTGTGTATCCATCTTTACTGTATCTTAATAAGTTTATTGTGTGAGCATCCTTGCTTGCACTAAAAATACATTACCATTAAAAAAATAAACTAATAACCCTCCTTCAAACTTAAAAACTTATATAATAATGTTTGATGTTATTTATTAGCCTTGTTTATCTTAATTTTAACAAATCACAAATCACAGATGAACCATAATTTACTTAATAATTTAAAATAAAAATATCAAATAAAAACAAAGTATAAAACTTATTTTATTTATACTTTTATTGATTATTGTAAATAAAAATCGCAATAAAAGCTTAAATCACTAAATATCAATTACTTAGTTATTTATGAATTTGGCAAACATAATAAGAAACCTACAGGTGACCTACAGGAAGAAGCGCTTCCTGTAGGTCACCTGTATCTATGCTATATATCTCAGGTAGTTAGGTATAAAAAAACTCTACAATGGTAACTTTATAAAATAAAAATAAACTTCAAGTAAGATGCTTTTTATTAATAGATGTTAATTTATACTTATAAATATACTTTATATCATTAAAATCTAATGCATATTTATATTAGAGCATCCTTATTTACATTTATAATACCTTAAAATCTTAGCAACGTTTTTCATAGACTGTTTAAAAACTACTGTTGTGCGAGCATCCTTGCTTGCATTCAAAATTTTAAGTAATAGGTATTCAATATTTTATGAAACTACAAACTGGAAGCTTGTAGAACATTTTTGACATTTTTGCACAGACTCTAATGTATGAAGCTACGATTTTAGTATCAAAAAGCCCCCATTTTGCGAGCAACACCCCGATTATTTTCATAACTTAATGGCATTGATCTCGATCATCTTAATCGAGTTATAATAATCGAGCTGGAAGTTCGATGTACGGTTTCTCGAACCGGAAGCTTATTGAACAATATTTAGTATTACTCAACAGTCTTTAGTAATTAACAAATTTCTCAATATAATCGCATATTACCATTCTAATTAACAATTCATTAGTCTAAAAATCTATTTTTATCTTAGGCATAATAATCAACATTTTGTCCTGTAGTAGAAGTATCAACTAATTTGCTATAATCTTGAGTTTCTTCTTCTTGTTCGGGAGGGAAAAATATTTTATCGGAGATATAGACTCCTTTTTCAATTTTTGAATAAGATATTTTTTGTTTACTACCTGTATCTAAGAATGAAATATCTTTAGTAAAAGCCATTTTTATATTTCCAACATCTCGATAATCAGAAAAATCAGTTTGTGTAATTTCATTGTCTTTATAATTTATCTCACGTTTCAGCAAGAAATTATCAGTATCATAATAATGCTTATATACTTCGCTTGTTTTTCTATTATTTATAACTACTTCATAACACAAGGTTCCATCAACACTAATTTTCCGTGTGGCTTTACTGGTAAATAATTTATCTTTGGGATCGGTATATTTATAATCTTTATACATTTCTCTGACAACACGTTCTGAAGAATTATAATCTTCAACAGTTGAAAGTTTTTCTTCCTGAAAGGCCCATTGTCTATATCCGTCATCTCCTGAGCGGTATAACACTTTAAAATTACTTGAAATTTTTCTAAGATTTTTTGAAGGTCTAATTTCATATTCTTCTAATTCAAAGGTATAGTCGTTTAATTCAATTTCTCCTTTATAATGATAATTTGTATCATATCTGACTTGTTTTTCACCTCCAAGGGCTTCAAAATTTAATTTAAAGATAGCATAAGGATCAATTTTCCCTGCTGAAGTCATTGGATTAAGTTGTTGCACGCTGTCAATTGATGATACACTTGACATCCTTGTCTCCTTATCATTATATTAATATATTAATCGGGTGCTATAAGTTATTCTTGAATTTTTTCTTTAAAAATAAAAAAAATAATGAATAAATATTGACAATAATGTGTATCTATAATTAAATGTTAAAAGAAATTATTGATATTATTCAGATTGTATAGAAAGGGGTTGCTCTAATGCATAACATAAGAGAAGTCGTAAAAAATGTAGAATTCTTTGCTAGTCTGTCTCCCGAAGAAATTGACTCTATCATAGATAAATTTCAAGAAGTTCAATTCAAAAAGGACGAGATTATATTTGAAGAATTTACTATAGGAGATATTTTTTACATCATTCTCGAAGGTGAAGTTGTCATATATAAACATTTAACAGACACTGTTGAAAGCAAATACGCTGAATTAGATGCCCTCAAGCCTTACAGTTATTTTGGAGAAATGTCACTTGTCGATGAATTCCCTCGTTCTGCATCTGCTAAAACTTCAAAAGACTCTAAACTTCTTGCCTTAAAAAAAGATGATTTTGTAGTCATCTGTATGAAACATCCAAAGGTAATCTTTAACCTTATCAAAACTGTTTCTTCTCGACTAAGAAATACTAATCAAAAGTTTGTCGAAATAATTGATAAACTCATTAAAGAAAGCCGTATGGCTGCAATTGGAACTGCTGCAAGCAAAATAGTTCACGACATTAAAACCCCTCTTACAATAATTATTTTAACTGCTGAATTAATTGCATCCATTCACGAAGAATCTGAAAAATTTACAGATAAAATAATCAAACAAGCAACCAATTTAGACGAACTCGTACGAGAAATACTTGACTATGCTCGCGGTGAACAAAGCTCATTATCTATCCAAAAATGTAAACCTAAAGCCATATTTGAAGATATCAGATCGTCTGTTGAGCCTATAGCTGAGCTCAAACATATAGAAATTATTATTGAAAATTCAGTTGATGATGAAGTCTATGTTGATAATAACAAAATTAAACGAACAATTATCAACTTAGTAAAAAATGCCATTGAAGCAATTCCTGACAACGAGAAAATATATATCTCTTCTGAAGCAAAAAATAAAAAATGGTATATTACTGTTAGAGACACAGGTGAAGGAATACCCAATGATCTCATAAACAACATATTTGAACCATTCGTAACAAAAGGTAAAAAAGGTGGAACCGGTCTCGGACTGGCAATCTGTAAAAAAATAATAGAAGATCATAACGGAAATTTAACTGTCGAAAACCATCCCAATGGTGGAGCTTGTTTCAAGATAGAGCTACCAATTAAAAGTTAAAAAAAAGTACTTGCCAAATTTTAAGGGATTTGTTTTTTTGGTTTTCAAGATTTAAAAAGGAAGGTGTAGCATGTCAAGAATATGTGATATATGCGGAAAAGGACCTCTTAACGGAAACTTAAGAAGTCATGCTATGAACGCTACAAAGCGTAAATACTATCCCAATCTTCAAAAGATTAAAGCAGAAATAAATGGAGATATTAAAACTATTAAAATTTGTACATCCTGCTTAAAAAGTAACAAAGTAAAAAAAATTGTATAATTTTTTATAATGCAGATTTACGAATTTTAGTAAATCTGCATTTTTTTATTTTATTAGGAGTAATTTATGGATTTAAAAATACTCGTAGAATCATTAACTATCCCGGAAGAATACAATATTATTTTTGGACAAGCTCATTTTATCAAAACTATTGAAGATCTATATGAAGCTGTTGTAAACTGTATGCCGGGAATTCAATTTGGTCTTGCATTTAACGAAGCATCCGGTCCATGCCTTATCAGAAAAGATGGCACAGATAGCGAAATTATCGATTTAGCAGTACAAAACATTAAAAAAATTGGCGCCGGTCATACCTTTCTTATCGTCTTAAAAAATGCATTCCCTATTAATGTCTTACCTGCAATCAAAGATTGTAGAGAAGTAGTTAATATCTTTTGTGCTACGGCAAATCCTGTACAAGTCATTCTCGCAGAAACTGATCAAGGAAGAGGAGTTCTCGGTGTAATCGACGGTTTCTCTCCCAAAGGAATTGAACTTGATACTGACATTTCAACAAGAAAAAAATTTTTAGTGGATATAGGATACAAAAGATAAACAACATAAACATACACTATTTAATCGGGATATACTTATTTATAGTATATCCCTTTTAACTTATTCAAAGGAACTATTTTGTTCGAATACATAAAAACAAATAAATATTTTGCTCAAGTTACCGGCTCACTAGAAAAATACGCAATTGAAGAAATTAAAAATATTGGTGCTGAAGTATTAAATGAAGTACCTCGCGGTATTAGATTTCAATGTAACCAAGAAACCCTCTACCGCTTACTTTATACATCAAGAATTATTCAAAGAATCCTTGCTCCTTTACTCAGTTTACAGTGCCACAGTGAAAAATACCTTTATAACCAAGCCTATTCAAACATAGAATGGACTAATCTGTTTTCATTGAACGATACCTTTAGTATAATCACAAACGTCAGTAACAGTCATATAAAGCATTCTCTTTACGCAGGACAAATTCTCAAAGATGCTATCTGTGATCAATTCAGAGATAAATATGGTTCTCGACCAAACTTCACAACCAAAAACGGTAATATTGTATTCAACCTCCATATTAACAAAAATTGGGCTACGATATCTTTAGATATTTCCGGAACAAGTATGCATAAACGCGGATATAGAACTCAAGCAAATACCGCACCTATGCAAGAAACTCTCGCTGCTACTATCATACAACTTTCAAATTGGACCGGACAAAAAAGACTTATCGACCCAATGTGTGGTTCCGGAACTTTGTTATGCGAGGGCCTTATGAAATATTGCAATATTCCTGCAGGATATCTAAGATCAAACAGTGCTCTTGCTTTTTTACCTGATTTCAATTTAAAAATATGGGAAACAGTCAAACAAACTGAAAATAACAAAATAATAGAACTCCCCGATAATCTTATTTATGGATCGGATATAAACGAGGATTGTATAGAGATAACAAAAAATAATCTATCTAATCTTCCTTATGGAAATCAAGTACAACTCAAAATATCACGTTTTCAAGATTTGAAGGAACAAAACAATTTTATCATAGTTACAAATCCTCCCTATGGACTAAGAATAGGTAAAACAGAAAATATCAATAAAACATATAATGATTTAGGTGATTTTTTAAAACAGAAATGCAAACAAAGTGAAGCTTATATTCTTTGCGGAAAAGCAGAACTTGTTCCTGAACTCAGACTAAGAGCTTCATGGAAAAAGACACTTAAAAATGCTGATATTGAAACAAAATTAGCCAAGATAATAATCAGATAATTAAATAAACAAATAAAACTTCAAAATAGCAACCCTTACGAAACTTTTTGATTAATATTCTTAATCGTACAACATAGATATTTAATAGCTTTATAAAAAAACAAGCAACCTGTATTAAAAACAGGTTGCTTTATTATATAAATAACTATTATTTATTTAAATCTTCAGTAGTAATATTATCTTTGACATCAGTAGCTACTTGATCAGCTTCTACAAGCTCAATGATAGCCATAGGAGCACAATCCCCTCTACGAAGTCTTGTTTTTAATACTCTGGTATATCCACCGGGACGATTTACATATCTTGGAGCAATTTCATCAAAAACAGTTTTAACAAGTTGGTGATTATGCAATATGGAAAAAGCTAATCTTCTATGATGAAGAGTGCCTTTTTTACCCCAAGTAAGAACTCTCTCTGTTAAGCTTCTCATTTCTTTTGCTTTAGCAACAGTAGTTTCGATACGACCGTGAGTAAGTAATGAAATGACAAGGTTTTTTAACATTGCTTTACGATGATCTGCTTCACGCCCGAACTTTCTGCCATGTATTCTATGTCTCATAATAATCAGCCTTTCTTTTTGATATTGGTTCGGTCCTTCGCATCAGCGACTTTTTTCAAAATACCTTCAACGTCCATTCCAAGCTGTAAATCATATTTAACAAGCAAAGCTTTAATTTCGTCTAAGGATTTTTTACCGAAATTTCTATATTTAAGCATTTCAGATTCATTTTTACTTACAAGTTCTCCGATAGTTTCAATCTCAGCAACTGCAAGACAATTAGCTGAACGAACTGTAAGCTCAAGATCTTTAACGTTCATATGTAATAATTTTTCAAGTCGTTCAAGTTCCGGATCCATAGCGACTTCTTCGACATAATCCGGCTCTTCTTCAAAGAAAACCATATGAGCATATAAGTCACGTAATAATTTTGCAGCAAGATATACAGCATTACGTGGTTCAATAGCTCCATTAGTAGTAATATCCATAATCAATTTATCATAATCAGTTCGTTCACCAACTCTTTGATTAGAAGTTATAAAATTACAATTAATAATTGGTGAATAAATAGAATCAACCGGGATTACACCAACAGGTTTATCTTCAATAATTTGCTTATCAGCAGGGATATATCCTCTACCTACTCCAACCCAGATTTCAATATTAATGTCTGTATCTTCAACAACATTAAACAATACTAAATCTTTATTAATAACTTTAACATCAGAAGTTTCTTCAATTTCTTCGGCAGTCACCGGGCCTGTACCTTGATGATTAAGTGTTAATTTAACTTCATTTAAAGTATCAGAAATAAAGACAACTTTTTTCAAATTAAGAATAAAATCTGTAAAATCAGTATCGGTTCCGGGAATAGGAGTAAATTCATGATGCAACCCTTCAATTCTGACAAATCGTGCAGCAGCTCCTTGAATAGAAGAAAGTAAAATCCTTCTTAAAGTATTACCGATTGTCGTAGCATATCCAGGCTCAAGGGGTCCGATTTCGCATTTACCATAGAAGAGTGAATACGATTCCTTATCAAATTCAACCTTATTGGGCAGTTGAATGGGTTCTAAAAGCATCATAATATAAACTCCAATTATTTTGAATAGTACTCAACAATGAGATTATCATTAATGTCAAGTCCTATTTCTTCACGTTTTGGTATATAAAGGAATTCACCTTTAAAACTATTTTTATCGACAGAAATCCATTCAAAACGATTAGTATCACTTATAGATTCTAATGATTCTTGGATTAGAATATTTGATCTTGAAGATTCTTTAACTTCAATTTGCATAGTTGGTTTTACAAGAAATGAAGGGACATTGACTTTTCTTCCATTTACAAGAATATGTCCATGTCTGACTATCTGACGAGCAGCAGCTCTCGAAGCAGCAAATCCCATACGATAAACAACATTGTCTAATCTTCTTTCAAGTAATTCTACAAGGTTTGAGCCTGTAACACCAACTTTTTTATCAGCAGCTGCAAAATAATTTCTAAATTGTTTTTCTAAAACGCCATAAATACGGCGAGCTTTTTGTTTTTCACGTAAATGTATAGCATAATCTGTTACTTTTTTTCTTGAAGTTGGGCCGTGTTGACCTGGTGCAAATTTTCTTTTTTCAAATGAGCATTTAGAAGAAACACAACGTTCTCCTTTTAAGAAAAGCTTGACACCTTCGCGACGACACAATTTACATTTTGGTCCTGTATATCTAGCCATTATTATAAGCCTCCATTAGATTCTTCTCTGTTTTGGTGGGCGACATCCGTTGTGAGGAATCGGTGTAGCATCACGTATCATTGTTACTTGTAAACCTGCTGCATTGATAGCACGAATAGCGGATTCTCTACCACCACCAGGGCCTTTAATAACAACACGAACTTTTTTTAAACCCATATCAAGAGCAGTTTTAGCTACTTCTTCGGCTGCAATTTGTGCAGCATAAGGTGTACTTTTACGAGAACCTTTATTACCTATTTTTCCACCGGATGACCAAGTTAATACATTACCAGCAAGATCTGTTAAAGATATTATGGTATTATTAAAACTTGAATGTACAGTTGCAATACCTTCATCAATGGAAAGTCTAACTTTTTTCTTACGTGTTTTTGTTGTTTTTGCTTTAGCCATTATGACCTCCCTTGATTATTTCTTTGCCTTTTTAATTGCACCAGGACGAGGACCTTTTCTTGTTCTGGCGTTAGTGTGAGTTCTTTGTCCACGGACAGGTAACCCTCTTTTATGTCTTAAACCTCTATAACATCCAATTTCCATTAATCTTTTAATATTCATTGAAACTTGGGTTCTAAGAGCACCTTCTACAATATATTCGTTTTGAATAATATCACGTAATATTTTTTCTTGATCTTGATTAAGGTCTTTAACGCGAATATCTTCACTTATGTTTGCTTTTGACAATATTTTTTGAGATGTGGTTAATCCAATACCAAAAATATAGGTTAAGCCAATAACCACTCTTTTGTTTTTTGGTAATTCAATTCCTGCTATATGTGCCAAGTGACATCCTCCTTTTTAAAATCAGCCCTGTCTTTGTTTATGTTTTGGATTAGACGGGCATATGACGCGGACTATGCCGTTGCGTCTGATAATTCTGCAATCTTTACAGATTGTTTTTACTGATGATCTTACTTTCATGCTAATCTCCTAATAAAATATGCTAAAACATTGTAATTATAACTGAGATAATTCACAAAATCTTATTATTTATAGCGATAAGTTATTCTGCCGCGGTTTAAGTCATACGGGGACAACTCAATCTTTACCTTATCACCCGGTAAAATCCTGATGAAGTTCATTCTCATTTTACCTGAACTGTGAGCTAAGATTTCGTGACCGTTTTCCAGCTGAACTCGAAACGTTGTGTTCGGTAAAGCTTCCTTAACGACACCTTCTACCTCAATAACACCTGCTTTTGACATATTTACCTTTCTTTAAATAAGAGTTAATATTTCCGGATTAGAATCTGTTATTAAAATGGTATGTTCAAAATGAGCAGAATTTTCACCGTTTGCGGTAAAATATTCCCACTCTTTTGCTTTCACTTTTGAAGTACCGATACTTACCATTGGCTCAAGTGCTATCGTCATATTTTTCTTTAATTTATGACCGGTAGCTTTAACTCCTTCATTTGGTATCATCGGCTCTTCATGTAACTGCTTGCCAACACCGTGTCCGGTTAATTGCTCAGCTACATAATAACCATTCTCCACTATATATTCACCTATAGCATTAGAGATATCTCCAATGCTGTTGCCAATTTTTGCGAAGTAGATTCCTTTGTCAAGTGCTTCTTTTGTAATTTTTAATAAATTCTCATTTTCTTTGGAAATTTTACCTACTCCGCAGGTAACAGCCGCATCTCCAAAGTAATTATCAAGCTCTACTCCGACATCGATACTTATGATATCTCCTTCACTCAAAATAATTTGAGAGGAGGGAATACCATGAACTATACAATTATTGACTGATGTACACAAACCACTTGGAAAAGGTGGAAGACCTGGCACTTTGTAATTTTTAAATGCCGGTCTTCCGTTGTTAGAATATATATAATCTTCTGCAATAAGATTAAGCTCTTTTGTGTTAATCCCCGGTTTAATATTCTTTTGAACTAATTCTAAAACACCGGCAACCACCTTACAAGCTTTTTTAATCTTATCGATTTCTCGATTACTTTTAATATAAATCATTCTATCTTGAGCGTCCTCTGAGCTTACCTTTTTTCATAAAACCATCATAATGTCTCATAACAAGATGAGATTCTATTTGTTGAAGAGTTTCCAGAGCAACACCTACGATAATGATTAAACCTGTTCCTCCAAAATAAAATGGGATTTGAGTCCATTTCATCATAAATTCAGGAATCACAGCTACGATAGCAAAAAATATAGCTCCCGGTAATGTAATTCTGGTTAATATATTATTGATATATTTTGCAGTACTTTTACCCGGTTGAGTTCCATGTACAAAACCGCCATACTTTTTCATATTTTCAGCCATTTCAACAGGATTCATTACAATTGCAGTATAGAAATAAGCAAAAAATATAATCATTGCCATATATAATACTGTATAAACAAATTCTCCCGGTGAGAACATTTTAAGAACTACATCATAAAAAGGAGAATCAGGGAAGAATGTTGCAATAGTTCTTGGCATCATAATTACAGATTGTGCAAAAATAATAGGAATCACACCGGCTGTATTTACTTTCAAAGGAATATAAGTACTTTGTCCGCCGTATGTTTTTCTACCAATGACTCTTTTTGGATATTGAACATTAATTTTTCTGGTAGCTTCTGTAACAAGAATTACTGCAGCAGTAACACCAATCATTATCGCAAGAATAATTAAACCGGTAATAATCCCCATATTTCCGGATCTAATCATTTCAAACATATTTAAGAAACCTGCAGGATATCTTGCAATAATTCCGGCAAAAATTATTAATGATACACCGTTACCAATACCATGTTCAGTTATCTGTTCACCTATCCATAAGATAATCATAGTACCTGTAATCATTGAAATTACAGTAGTAAATGTAAAGATAGCAGGATTCATTGATACAACACCTTCAGTATGTTGTAAGAAAATTGCCATACCGATAGCATTAAAAATACCAATAAATACAGTACCGTAACGTGTAATTTGATTAATTTTTTTCTGACCTTCTGCACCTTCTTTTCTTAACTTTTCAAAATAAGGTATAATACTACCAAGTAATTGAATAACGATTGAAGCGGTAATATATGGCATAATACCTAAAGCGAACACAGATGCACGTTCAAAGTTGCCACCAACAAAGAGGTCAAATAATCCGAAAAGAGTATTTCCACCTTGATTGGCATTAGCAAAAAATGCTCTTAAAGCCTCTGTATTAACACCTGGTGTAGGTATAAAAGAACCTAATCTATACAGAATAAGAAATAATGCTGTAAAAAGAATTTTTTTCTTTAGGTCAGGGATTTTAAACATATTTATTATGGTTTGTAACAAATTACACTACCTCCGCTTTACCACCGTTTTTTTCAATAATTTCTTTTGCAGACTGAGAAAAAGCATTAGCTTTAATTTCTAATTTTTTAGAAAATTCTTGAGCACCATCAGCTAATATTTTTACAGGCATATTTTTATAACGACCTTGACTTCTAATAATGGCTTTTTCTTCCATTATATTAATATCAATAGTTTCCATATCGAGTTCTAATAACTGATAAAGATTTACTATACGATATTCTTTTCGGAATATATTTGTAAACCCTCTCTTAGGTAAACGTCTTTGGATTGGCATTTGACCGCCTTCAAAGTAACGAGGTGTTTTACCACCACTACGAGCTTTATGACCTTTATGGCCTTTTCCGGCTTGATGACCTTGACCTGTACCTTGACCTTTACCGAGGCGTTTTTTATTTTTCTTTATTCCTTCTGGTCTTTCCATTTGATGAAGCATTTTTACTCCTTAAACTTTTTGAAATTTGGTAGATGATTTTCTTGATGAAAACCATCTACTTAAATATTTATTCATTTACTTCTGTTACTTCAAGAAGATGACGTACTTTATAAATCATCCCTCTAATAACCGGATTATCATCATGAATCTTAGAGTGATTTAACTTATGAAGCCCTAAAGCTTTTACCACTCTTTTTTGTACTTCTTGACGCTTGATTGTAGAACGCACTAACTTAACACTGAGTTTCATTTTTCCTCCGTTCCACTTAATTCTTCAAACTTTTTGTTACGAAGCTTAGCAACTTGAGAGAGAGTTCTAAGTTCAGTCATTGCAACCACAGTTGCCTTAACTAAATTACATGGAGTATTAGAACCCATAGATTTTGCAAGTATATTTTTATAACCTGCAGCTTCAAAGATTGCACGTGCAGTACCACCGGCAATAAGTCCTGTACCTTCAGAAGCAGGCTTTACAAGAATTTTACTTGCACCATATTTAGCATTAACTTCATGAGGGATAGTACCTCTTACAACAGGAACTCTAAATGCACTTTTTATAGCTTTATCTTTTGCTTTTCTAATTGCATCAGTTATCTCATTTGCTTTACCGCTTCCGACTCCTACTACACCTTGTTGATTTCCAACAACAACTATAGCGTTAAAACTGAAATTACGACCACCTTTAACTACTTTAGCTACTCTGTTGGTATCAATAATTTTTTCGTAGGTTACTTCGTCCGGGTTTAATTTTACTCTATTCAAGGTAGTCCTCCTATTAGAATTTCAATCCGCCTTCACGAGCGCCATCAGCAAGAGCTTTAATACGTCCGTGATACTTAAAACCGGCACGATCAAAACATACAGTTGAGATTCCGGCTTCTTGAGCTTTTTTTGCAAGGGTTAAACCAACTTCGCGACTTTTTTCAGCTTTTGTTTTTCCTGAGAAAGTAACGTTTTTTGCTTTAGTTGACATTGATACTATTGTTTTGCCCAAATCATCATCAATAATTTGTGCGTATATATGATTTAAGCTACGAAATACAACGAGTCTTGGTCTTTCAGAACAACCTCTAAGTCTTTTTCTAATAGCCATAACTCTTCGTTCGCGAGCTTGTTTTTTCAGGTATGTAATTGATTTTTTCATTTTCACTCCTGTGTTTATTTAGAACCGGATTTTCCGGCTTTAATACGAACGAATTCGTTCTCGTAACGGATACCTTTGCCTTTGTAGTTTTCAGGAGGTCTAACCTTTCTGACTTCAGCAGCAAATTTACCAACATCTTCTTTATGGAAACCTTTAATACGAATAATAGACTGAATACCTAATTTTCCGCCTTTTCCACGCGGAACAGCTTCTGCAGATACTTCAATATTCTTAGGTACTTCAAGAAGTACATCATGTGAATATCCAACAGAAAGTTTTAACCAAGGGCCAATTCTTTCTGAGCTATAGCCTGTTCCAATAATATTTAAAACTTTTTCATAACCTTCGGATACACCGGTAACCATATTTTGAATAAGAGCTCTGGTTAAGCCATGTAAAGCTCTAACTTTACTCTCATCATTTTCTCTGGTTACTATAATGTGATTATCTTCAAGATCAACATTTATTTTATCGCATAAACTATAATCAAGCACGCCTTTTGAGCCTTTAACGATAATTTTTCTATCTTTTTGTTCAATAGTAACTCCGCCAGGAATCACAATATGTTTTTTACCAATTCTAGACATTATCCCTCCTACCAGATCTTACAAACAAATTCGCCACCAATGTTATTTTTACGGGCTTCTCTGTCTGTCATAACACCCTGGCTGGTTGAGATAATTGCATTACCTGTATTATTGAAAATAGACGGCATATTCGCAGCTTTAACATATACACGGCGGCCTGGTTTACTGACTCTGTCGAGCCCTCTTACAACTGGTTTTCCGTCATAAGTATAACGGAGATTAACTACAATCATTTTTCTGTACAATTTTTTTTCCGGATCACGCTCAATAATATCAAAATTATTGATGTAGTTTTCGGTAGCAAAGAGTTTCATGACAGATTCAATCAAGCCACAATGATTAATGCGAACTTGCTTATGTCCGGCACGATATGCATTTCTGATTTTTGTTAACGCATCAGCTATCGGATCACTAACACTCATTTTAATTCCTCCAATTTATTTACCAGCTAGCTCTGGTTACTCCCGGTATTTCACCATTTGAAGCCAATTTTCTAAAACAAAGACGACAAATGCCGAAATCTCTTATATACGCTCTAGATCTGCCACAAATTTGACAGCGACTATATGCTCTAACCTGAAATTTAGGTTTTCTACTAGCTTTAATTATCCATGATTTTTTAGCCAAGGTAAGACTCCTTTAGTTTTTCTTCTCTTTTTTTACAAAAGGTATTCCTAAAAGGCGAAGAAGTTCTCTTGCTTCATCGTCATTATTAGCTGTTGTTACGAAAGTTATATTCATACCTCTTATGGTATCAATTTTATCATAATCTATTTCCGGAAAAACTGTTTGTTCTTTAATACCAATAGAGTAATTACCTCTACCGTCAAATGAATTTATTGGTAAACCTTTAAAATCTCTGATACGTGGTATTACGATAGAAATTAATCTATCTAAGAATTCATACATAATTTCATCTCTAAGAGTAACCTTACAACCAATTGCAACACCTTCTCTTAATTTAAAATTAGAAATAGATTTTTTTGCTGTAGTAATTAAAGGTTTACGACCGGTAATTTGGGTTAAATCCTTTACTGCGTTATCAAGAAGAGCTTTATTTTGAGTAGCTCCGCCAACACCCATACTCACAACAATCTTAGTTAATTTAGGTACTTGATGAACATTACCATATTCAAAAGCTTTTTGTAAAGCTGGTAATAATTCTTTACGGTATTTTTCTTTTAAACGGTTCATTGCTTACTCCTTTAGTTTAACTCATCGCCTGTTTTTTTGCAAACACGAACTCTTTTGTCGCCTACAACTTTAATTACCGGCTTAGTTACTTCATTAATTTTAGAATTAAACAACATTACATTAGAAACATGTATAGGTGCTTCTTTTTCAACAATTCCACCTTGTTGGTTTTGTTGATTAGGACGAACATGTTTTTTGATAAAGTTAACTTTTTCAACGATTACTCTTTCGTCTTTAGGAAAAACTTTTAATACTTTTCCTTTAACACCGCGATATTTCCCGGTGATAACGACAACCTCATCGCCTTTACGAATTTTTAATCTATTTTTCATGTTTACTCCTACAATACTTCAGGTGCAAGTGAAATTATTTTTGCAAAGCCATGATCTCTCAATTCTCTTGCAACCGGACCAAAAATACGGGTACCCTTTGGCTCGAAACGATCATCAATAACCACAGCAGCATTATCTTGAAAACGAATATATGAACCATCAGGTCTTCTAAATTCTTTAGCTGTTCGAACAATAACTGCTTTTTCGGCATTACCCTTTTTTACTTTACCACCGGGAGTTGCTGCTTTGACTGCTACAACTATAATATCTCCGATGCTTGCATACTTTCTTTTACTACCACCGAGTACTTTGATACACATTGCTTTTCTAGCACCAGAATTATCAGCGATATTAAGAACTGTTTGTACCTGTATCATTACAACGCTCCTTATTTACTCTTCTCGATGATGCGAGTTAAAGCCCATCTTTTTTTACAACTGAGAGGTCTAGATTCTACAATTTCTACGACATCTCCTTCGTTACATTCATTGTTTGGGTCATGAGCCATAAATTTTTTATGTTTACGAACAACTTTTTTATATAAAGGGTGCATAAATTGGCGACCAACTCTCACAACAATGGTTTTATCCATTTTATCACTAACGACTGTACCGACTTTTTTTACTTTTCTTTCTGTTGACATTTACAACCTCTTACTTTATGAGTTCTTTTTTTCTGTTAAGAGAGTATTAATACGAGCTATTACTCTGCGAGTTTCAGTAATTTTACTCTTATTTTCCAGAGCATTACGAGCTTTTTGAAAACGAAGATTAAATAAAGATTCTTTATTATCTTCAAGAGCTCTTTCAAGCTCATCTTTGGTCATTTGACGTAATTCATCTGTTTTCATAGGTCAAGTCCCTCTCTTGCTACAACTTTTGTAGTTATTGGTAATTTGTGGCTTGCAAGACGTAAAGCTTCTTTAACTATCTCTAAAGCAACGCCTTGAATTTCGAACATAATTCTACCCGGTTTAACTACAGCTACCCAATACTCCGGAGCACCTTTACCTTTACCCATACGAGTTTCGGCTGGTTTTTTTGTAATAGGCTTATCTGGAAAGATACGAATCCAAACTCTACCTTGACGCTTCATATGACGGGTTAAAGCGACACGGGCTGCCTCTATTTGACGACTGGTAATCCATCCGTCTTGGGTTGCCATTAAACCGTAGTCTCCGAAATTAACTTCTGAGCCACGATACGCAAGACCGGTTCTACGGCCTTTCATCATTTTTCTATATTTTACTTTTTTAGGTGCTAACATTCAGAACTCCTTAATCTAATATATCACCTTTGTAGATCCATACCTTAATACCGATAATACCGTAAGTAGTATTTGCTTCTACAATAGCATAATCGATATCAGCACGTAAGGTCTGCAATGGTGTACGGCCTTGTTGATAACGTTCAGTACGAGCCATTTCAGCTCCGCCGAGACGACCTGAACATTGAACTTTTATACCAAGAGCACCGTCTTTCATACAATTTCTGATTGCATATTTCATAGCTCTTCTAAAAGGAACACGTTCTTTAAGTTGACGAGCAATTTCTTCCCCGATTAACTGAGAACTTAACCATGTTTTTTTAATTTCATTAATATTAATAAAGACATTAATCGGATTAGGTCTATTTTTATTGATCATATGAGATAGTTCATTTCTTAGCACATCAATAGCTTCACCTTTTCTTCCGATAACTTGTCCGGGACGTGCAGTATGGATTTCAATATTAATTGAGTTAGTTTTTCTTGCTACAGTAACTTTTGAAACCATTGCTGCTTTTAATCTTGATTTTATGTATTTTTTAACCTTTAAGTCTTCATGGAAATTATTTATATATTCTTTTCCGGAAGCGAACCATACTGATTCGTGGTTTTTGTTTACGCCTAAACGAAACGCTACAGGATTAATTTTTTGACCCAAGAGTTCCTCCTATTCCTTTTCAGTAATGCCTATTGTAATATGGCAGGTTCTTCGACGGATGATAGTAGCTCTACCCTGAGCGCGAGGCATAGTTCTTTTCATAATTTGCCCATCGTCAGCCCAAGCTTTTTCAACAATCATTTTATCCATATCTGCTTTTCCGGCTGTTTGAGTAGCATTAGCGATAGCAGAATTAAGAAGTTTTTCTACGTTTTTTGCCATTCTCTTTTTAGAGAAATGAAGTATATTTTGAGCTTCGTAAATACTCTTTCCACGGATCAAATCAAGCACTAAACGTGCTTTACGTGCTGAACCGCGTAAATTTCTGATACGAGCTGTAGCTGCGAGATTATTTTCCATTACAGTCTCCTTACCTATCTACCGACTTTTTTCTTTTTCTCTTTATGTCCACGATATGTACGGGTTGGAGCAAATTCTCCAAGTTTATGCCCTACCATATTTTCTGTAACAAAAATAGGAACAAACTTATGACCGTTATGAACTGAGAATGTGTGACCAATAAAATCGGGTGTAATAGTAGATCTGCGTGACCAAGTTTTAACGACCTGTTTTTTAGAATCTGCATTTAATACATTTACTTTTTTCATTAAATGTTCATCTACAAATGGTCCTTTTTTTATAGAACGAGCCATCTTATCTCCCTATTTACCTTTTTTAGCTTTGATAATATATTTATCTGAATATTTTTTTCTTTTACGAGTTTTGCCACCTTTAGCAGGTTTTCCCCAAGGTGAGACCGGATGACCACCACCGGAGGTTCTTCCTTCACCACCACCCATTGGGTGATCGACAGGGTTCATAACAACACCACGAACTTTAGGTCTTTTACCTAACCAACGATTACGACCTGCTTTTCCTATCCAAATAAGGTTATGTTCTGAGTTACTAACTTGTCCAATAGTAGCATAACATTCTTTACGAATTAAGTGTACATCACCTGAAGGCATTTTTACATGAACATAATTACCTTCTTTAGCTAAAACCTGAGCGAATGATCCGGCAGAACGAGCAAGTTGTCCGCCTCTTCCTTTCATAAACTCAATATTATGAATAGTTGTACCTAATGGTATTTTTTCTAGAGGAAGTGCATTACCGGGGATGATTGGTGCTTCAGGTCCAGACACGAGTATAGTACCTACAGATAAACCTTCCGGAGAGATTATATATCTTTTTTCACCGTCGGAATAATGTAATAAAGCGATACGAGCTGTACGATTAGGATCATACTCAATACTAGCAACCTTAGCAGGAATTTCAAATTTATTTCTTTTAAAATCGATTATTCTATATGCACGTTTATGTCCACCACCACGTCTACGAGAAGTTATACGTCCCTGATTATTACGACCTGCTGTTTTCTTTAAAGGAGCAAGCAATGATTTTTCAGGTTTATCAGTAGTAATTTCTGTAAAAGTATAACCTGTACGATAACGCATTGTCGGGGTAATTGGTTTATATTTTTTGATTCCCATTTTTTCTACTCCTGTTTAAATCTCGAAATCAGCAATAGCTTGACCGGCTTTTACAGTTACGATTGCCTTTTTCCAATCAGATTTATAGCCGCTGAAACGACCTAATCTTTTTGGTTTACCATTATATCTGATTGTATTAACACTTTCAACGTCAACGTTGAATATTTTTTCTATTGCTCTTTTAATTTCTATTTTATTAGCATTCATACTTACTTCAAAAGTGTAAGCATTTTTAAGTTCTTTTGCTAAAGAGGTTTTCTCTGAAAAAATCGGAGCTATAATTATTTCTCTAGGATTCTTCATTTTACAAATACCTCCTCAGCTTTTTTGAGAGCGTCAGTTGTTAAAATGAGATATTTACAATTTAATACTTCATAAGCAAATAATCTATCTGCACGATCCATTTTAACATCTTCAATATTTGTGAAAGATTTCACAATATTTAAATTACTGTCATTAATAACAAATAATTTTTTGCCTTTTTCAGGTAAAATCTTATTCATTAAATCCACAGCAATTTTAGTTGATGGTTTATCAAAACTTAAATCATCTATTACATATACACTTTTTGCTTCAGCTTTCATTGTTAAAGCAAGTTTAAGTGCAAGTCTTTTCTTTTGTTTAGGAATTAATGTATACCAATCTTTTGGTTTCGGAGGAAATGCACGTCCACCATTTTTTCTTATTGGTGTACGGTTATTACCAACGCGAGCATTACCAGTTCCTTTTTGACGGAATAATTTACGTGTTGAACCTCTGACTTCGCCACGACTTTTTTTACAAGAGGTGCCTTGTCTTTGGTTTGCACGATACATATTTATTACTTCGTACAACAATGCTTTTGGGTTATTGCAACTAACAGCAAATAAATTTTCAGGAAGCTCGATTGTACCTGTTTTTTCACCCGTAGCAGAGAATTTTATTGCTTCTATCATTGATTTACTCCTGCTTATTTACTAAGAATAACAACACTGTTGATATGACCGGGGATAGCACCCTTAACCATAACAAGGTTATTTTCAGCATCTACTTTTACTATTTGAAGATTTTTGACAGTAGTTCGAGCACTACCAAGGTGACCGGCCATTTTCACACCTTTGAATACGCGTGAAGGTTGAGCACATTGACCGATTGATCCGGGACCTCTAAAAGATTCATGAACACCATGACTTTGCTCAAAACCTGCAAAACCATGTCTTTTCATTCCACCTTGAAATCCTTTACCTTTAGATACACCGATTACTTTAACAATCTCTTTTTCCTGAAAAATTTTAACATCTAATTCATCACCTTGAAAAATCTCTTCACCTTTAGTTACTCGAAATTCTTTTAAGTATCTGAAATTTTTACTTTTATGTTTTTTGAAATGCCCAAGCTGAGGTTTCTTTACTTTACGTTCAGGAATCTCTTCAAAACCTAATTGTATTGACGCATAACCTTCATGATCAACAGTCTTTCTTTGAACCACTGTACAAGGTCCTGCCTTGATAAGTGTTACAGGTATAACTTTCCCGTTTTCGTCAAATACTTGAGTCATCCCAATTTTTTTTCCAATAAGTCCTACCATGTCCGCCTCCTAAACCTTAATTTCCACATGCACACCGGCAGGTAAATTTAACTTTTTTAATGCTGATGTTGTTTGTGGAGTCGGATTGATAATATCAATTACTCTCTTATGTACAAGCATTTGAAATTGATCCTGAGCCTTTTTATTCACGTGAGGAGATCTTAAGATTGTATAAAGAGTTCTCTCTGTAGGTAGAGGAATAGGACCAACTATCTTTGCTCCGGTATTCTTTGTATTTTTAACGATTTCTGCAACAGATTTGTCTAATAAACGAAAATCATATGCTTTCAATCTAATACGAATTTTATTTTCTTTTTCTTGTTTATTCACAGTTATCCTCCGGATTATTCAACTACTTCGCCAACAACGCCGGCACCGATAGTTCTTCCACCTTCACGAATAGCGAAGCGAAGTCCTTGTTCCATAGCGATTGGCTGAATTAATTCCACATTTACTGTGATATTGTCACCGGGCATAACCATTTCTACTCCCTCCGGAAGTGATAATGAACCCGTAACGTCTGTTGTTCTAAAATAGAACTGAGGACGATATCCTGTAAAGAATGGTTTGTGACGTCCACCTTCTGATTGAGTTAAAACGTATGTTTCACCTTTGAATTTTGTATGTGGTGTAATTGATTTAGGTTTAGCAAGCACCATACCTCTTTCAACGTCTGTCTTTCCAAATCCGCGTAACAATAAACCAACATTATCTCCCGCTTCGCATGTATCCATAATCTTACGGAACATCTCAATACCGGTAATTGTTGTTTCTACAGTTTCTCTGATTCCAACTCTTTCAGCTTTATCATTTACCTTGATAGAACCTCTTTCAAGTCTTCCTGTTGCAACTGTTCCACGTCCGGGAATTGAAAATACGTCTTCCACGGGCATTAAGAATGGTTTGTCTTTATCACGTTCAGGTGTTGGAATATAACTATCAACAGCATCCATAAGCTCTTGTAATTTCGCTTCACCCTCAGGTTCTCCGTTTAATCCTTTTAACGCTGATCCGCGAATGATAGGAATATCATCTCCCGGGAAACCATATTTTGACAATAAATCTCTTACTTCAAGCTCTACAAGATCTAATAATTCTTCATCATCAACCATATCACACTTGTTTAAGAATACTACCATTGCAGGTACACCTACTTGACGTGCAAGTAAAATGTGCTCACGTGTTTGAGGCATTGGACCGTCAAACGCACTTACAACTAATATCGCACCGTCCATTTGAGCAGCACCGGTAATCATATTTTTTACATAATCAGCGTGACCGGGGCAGTCAACATGTGCATAGTGACGAGATTCTGTCTGATATTCAACATGTGCTGTCGCAATAGTAATGCCACGTTCTTTTTCTTCCGGGGCATTGTCAATTGAATCAAAAGAACGGAATGAACCTCCGCCTTTCTTAGATAAATAACTGGTAATAGCTGCTGTTAGAGTAGTTTTACCATGATCAACGTGACCAATGGTACCAACATTAACGTGAGGTTTGCTTCTTACAAATTTTTCTTTAGCCATTATTTCCTCCGTGGCATTATAATCTTTTCTTTTAATATTAAACAAAAAATGGAGCTCATGACCGGACTTGAACCGGTGACCTCTTCCTTACCAAGGAAGTGCTCTACCGACTGAGCTACATGAGCAATTCCTCGCTATAAATAAAAAATGGAGCGGGAAACGGGGTTCGAACCCGCGACCCTCAGCTTGGAAGGCTGATGCTCTAGCCAACTGAGCTACTCCCGCTTTTACTAAATGGTGGAGAGGGGAGGATTCGAACCTCCGAAGTCTTCGACGACAGATTTACAGTCTGTTCCCTTTGGCCGCTCGGGAACCTCTCCGGGTATATTATGGAGCCGATGAAGGGAATTGAACCCCCAACCTAGTGATTACAAATCACTTGCTCTACCATTGAGCTACATCGGCTATCAATCTTATTTTCTAATAAAAAAAACTTGATTTTTTTGTCAAGATTTTTTTACTAATTTTTCACAACTATGCTCTTTTTTAAAATCAATATACTCACTTATGACCATAAACAGAAAATAGCTATTTGCAGTCAAGTGTTTTTTTACTTTTTTTTCTGTTTTTTAAAAAAATCACTAATTTTCAACTAATTATACTCTCATTTTTTAATAATTCATTATATTCATCCACATAATTGTTTAATAGCTACTACTTATTTCTCTATCAATAATCTGTATTAAAAAGTATTTTTACAACCAGGTTTTCCATAATAAAAATATCAAAAATTTTTGCTATTCAAACTCAAATTTATCAAACTCAAACATCATTTCAATTCCAATAAACACAAAAATCCTGACTTTTTTGAGTTTTTGAAAAATACTAATTATACTATTAAATCAAACTTATCTTGCACATAAGCCGGACTTGACTTGCAGTGAGCAAGGCGAGCGTGAGTTGAGAATGGCTGAAATGTTGTGCGAGCATCTTGCTTGCACATAAGCCGGACTTGACTTGCAGTGAGCAAGACGAGCGTGAGTTGAGAACGGCTGAAATGTTGTGCGAGCATCTTGCTTGCACTTAAGCCGGACTTGGCTTACAATGAACGAGCGGATTGAAAGGGCTATAAGTTTAGATTGCTTCACTACAAGTTCATCACAAAAACTCAGTTTATTTTAAAATTTGATATCTCAATCATTCTTTCGTCTGACCATTCGCCGGGTTGCCATGAACGAACATAGATCTTAGGCAGTTCATCATTAAAATCTATTAGTAAAAACAAATGTCCTTCATCTGAATATCTACTGGAGGCATAATCTTGTCTCATACTAATGGCATAAACGCCCGGTTCGTTATTTTTAGTCAGAACTTTAAAACTATTATAACCAATGTGTATATCTTCATTGGCATTAAATATATTTCGGATATTGTTTAGATATTCATTTTTTGTAAAGGTAATATATTCGATATCGGGTTGATCTCCGTAGGCAGTGTATTTATAATCTTTTAATTTTGGTGTCGGCTCAAAAACTCTGCCTACGATAATAACTGCATTATCAGAAAACAAGGTTTCTAAGGCTTTTACATCACGATATAAAAAACAAGATCTGTATTTTTCTACAAATTTCACTAATGTCTTTCTTTGAGAGAGTTCTTCTTCATTTTTAACATTTTGAGTAGCCAGTTTTAGCATATCGTCAAAGACACTAAATTGTATATTTGTTAATTTCCCTTTTTTATCAAAATCAAGCACCAGGTTATCGGTAGTTTGTTTATTTAGTGATGGATATTTTGCGATAATAGGGATACTTCTAAGTTCGTACCCGTCAAAGGTAGTAGTTATTTCTACATCACTTTTAGTCTCTACAATCTGCAAATGATTATATTCTAATAAACATTTAATCTGATTTTGCAAAAAACTATCTTTTGGGAAAACAGATTTTATTTTATTAACATTATTGGCTTTAATTATTTCTATTAATTTATTTGTTTCTAATACTATGCTGTCTTCTACTAAAATATCTGAATCTTTATAACTAATTATTGGTTCTTGAGTCTCAGTATCGGATTTATCAAACAGAACTTCTATTCTATGACTAAACTCAGGCTTCTTTACTATATCCCACAAATCAGACACAGCCTTAAATTCTCTTCTTTGTTCATAGTACATATAATCGAGAAAGGCTTCTATCTTACAAAGCACTTTAGATGCACCATAAAGAGACAATGCAGCTCTGCCGTCTTTTCCCTCTACATAAACTTGATTATTTCCATCCCAAAAATGAAATCGCATATATTGAATGGGTTTACCTTTATATCTCATTGCTAATATAACCTGTTTTTGCGACTCAGAAATCTCTCGTACTGACTCAGTAACAAGACTTACATTCGACATTATTTCTCTTATTTTGGCAGGTAATACAGTATGAAAGGCGATATCCTTATATTCTAATCTTTCATCCGGCAAGGAATTCATTAAAATGATTGAATAATAGAGATATTTCAAGGCATTACCAATATTATTATTATCTTCGAACTTCAATGACTCTTGATATATGTCATAGATTAACTGTTTCCTCTCTTCAAAAATCGCTTGGACATCAGAAATCCTAATATATACAAAGACATTCATCTTACTGCCGAAGGGAGTTCTTATCTCCTGTAAATTTTTAAAGGTTGCTATCGAATAGGTCTCTATCACTGACTTTACATACTCATCAACACTGAGATTAGATTCCTCTGCTTGATTGACAGTTGAAATCCTAACATTTACTACTATCTTTTCTGATAACTCCTTGATTGCCTTATCTCTTGCTTCTTGATAAACATTTGCAGTAGCTTCACCATAATAATAGTCTTTATTGCACTTTATCTCTTCCTTACTCAATGAATACAAACTGCCGACAAGAAGTATCAAACATATAAACACAATTTTTCTCATCTTTCAACTCCTTAAGACGATTAAACATAATTATGCTAACAAGTCAAGTAATTTTTTGAAAATTACAAGTCCAAAGCCGGACTTGACTTGCACTTAAGCCGAACTTAACTTGCAACGAGCAAAGCGAGCGTGAGTCGAGGACGGCTGAAATGTTGTGCGAGCATCCCTGCTTGCACTTGTTTTTCCTACAAGCTGGAAGCTTATAGAACAATTTGTCCTCAATTCCCTTCTCACTTACTCGACCAGGATGGTCAAGCTACGTTCTTTTTTCTCGACCAGGATGGTCAAGCTACGATATTTGTGATTAGAGAATCAAGTCCACTAAGCCGGACTTGACTTGCAACGAGCGAAGCGAATGTGAGTCGAGGACAACGATGTATATCTATATCCTTGCATTTCCTCTCCACTACTATTTCAAAATCATTGTCCGGCTTTCAAGAAATACTTACTAACCGGAAAATTTATTTTTGTTTTTGTTCTGTCAGCAGAAACAGGAAATTGATTTGTTCAATTAAGATATCCATCATTTTTGAGCTGCGGAGCAAACGAAAGCCGTTATTGTTGTTGCTATTATCAGGGCTATTGTTGTTACGATTAGCACTACGGCAGTTCTTGGCATTGTTGTTCCAGCTACCACCACGCAAAACACGGTTAGAGCTCCTCAATCAATTCCCTTTGAAATATAGATTTTCTTAAATTATAAGTATTAGCTTTTACAACAAAATTTATTAATGGAAGTATATGATTTTGATATTCTTTTTGTGTCCAAACTGCTTTATCTAATAATTTCTGATATTTTCGAGATTTCAAAATAAATCTTCTTTTACTTCTGTTATTTAACAATATTTCATTTAGAAATATTCTATATCCTAAAAATGATAATCCTTTTTTACAATAATTTATTACACTTGGTTTTAACTCAAGTAATAATTTATTAGACAGAAAAGTCTTTATGCTTTTTAGATATTCCTTTAAATCATCTTTATGGTTACTCCAAATAATCATATCATCCATATATCTTACATATTTACTTATGTGTAATTCTTCATTGATATAGTGATCTAAAAATGCAAGATAATAATTAGCAAAATATTGACTTGTTAAGTTTCCAATGGGTAATCCTTTCCCTTCTTGAACGCTATAACTTCTTATAATATCCTCAAACACACTTAATAACTTATCATCCTTAAATCTTCTTTGCAATAAATTGATTAAAGTATTTTGATCTACAGAGTCAAAATATTTTCTAACATCCATTTTTAAAAAATATTTATACTTATATGTTTGCTTTTTCGCATACTCAATTGCTTTGTGAGTTCCTTTATTTTTTCTTGTAGCGTAGCTATGATAAATTTGAAATCTTTCAAAATGTTCATCGCAAACATTCATCAATGAATGATGTAGTATTCTCTCTTTAAATGAAGCAGCACAAATTATTCTTTCTTTAGGATCATAAATCTTAAAATAATGATAATCCCCAACTTTTATATTTCCTGTTATTAGATCTGTTTGAAGTTGATTTAGATTTTCACCTAAGTTATTTACAAAGTTAATCACCTCTTTTTTCCCTGCTTTGCCTTTATATGCTTTGCAATATGCAAGACAAATATTATTAAAATCACAAACCTTATGATACAAAAAACCAGTTCTTTTCATTAAGCATAAACTCTGTATTTTAGGGAATTAACAAATCTCTGTATTTCATTATACCTTAAACTTTTCAAAAATTTGTTCCCCATATTTCTCTACTTTTTTATCCCCTATGCCTTCTATTGTTTTCATAGTCTGTTCATTTAATTCTTTTAACTTTGCTATCTCTGCTAATTCTTTATCAGTAAAAACGGCATAAGCAGGAATTGCCTCGGATACAGATATTTCTTTCCTAATTTCTCGTAATTTTGTAAATTTTTTAAATGTCACTTCATCTAACACTTCTTTATAATCTATTCTATTATTAGATTTTTCATCTTGCCATTTTACTTTAAAATCTACAAGATATTTAATACAAAAACACCAGTAAGCACAATTATTATCATTATAAAATTCTTGCTCAATACTAATTATTTTATTCCCTCTAAGAAATTTATTCATCTCTTCTAATTTACCTTCATCAGGTTCTATTGCTATTTTAAATATTTTTATTTGCATTCATTATCTCCGTTATACTAAAAAATACATCGTTTTATTTTTGAGAAATCTTAGCATTTCATTTCGTAAAAGGTCACTCCGTTCTTCGCTCCGCTTCGCCTTTTTCTACATTGCATTATAAGATTTCTCATATACGCTTTATAAAATTCCATTTTCTAAATGCTCTTTTTTTTGCTCAAAAATAATGGATATCTTATTCTGAACTGCGAAGCAAACGAAAGCCGCGATTGAGGTTGCTATCATCAGGGCTAGAGTTGCGACGATAAGCACTACGGCAGTACTTGGCATAGTAGAGCCAGCTACCACCACGCAAAACACGGCGAGAGCCGCTACTACTGCCACGCGGATTTGTCTTTGCACCTGACGAATATGAGCCGTACCAATCCCAGCACCATTCCCATACATTACCACTCATATCATAGATACCCAGTTCATTAGCTTTCTTAGTCCCAACTGCTTGTGTTTTACTACCTGAATTACTGCTATACCAGGCTACCTCATCAATATTATTTGAACCAGAATAATTGTTTTTATAGCCCCCAAAAAATCTTTTTTTAGCTTTATTTCCACCTCTGGCTGCATACTCCCATTCTGCCTCTGTTGGGAGTCTATATCCATTAGCATTCCAGTTACAAGTAACATTTCTTCCATTGATAGTATATGCAGGAGTTAATCCCTCTTTCTGACTCAGTTTATTGCAAAACTCAACTGCCTGATACCACGAAATATCCTCAACAGGCAGATTATCTCCTTGAAAATGCGAAGGATTAGAACCCATTACCTCTGTCCATTGCTTTTGAGTTACCTCATATTTACCAATATAAAAAGATGAAACCGTAACACTATGAACCGGTTTTTCATCACTTTCTCCACTATTTGACCCCATCTGAAATGTGCCACCCTCTACGTAGACCATACCTTCCGGTACATCAGGACCTTTATCTAAGATAATATTAAACTCTTTGGCTTCATTTTCTATAATTGACACCTTAAAGTCTTTACTCTTATAGCCTGAGACTGAACATTTTAAAACATATTCACCCACAAATAAATCTGACACTCTTGCTGAGCCTGTCACAGTCCTGATTAATTTATTATCAAGATAAAGCTCTGTCTTGGTATCAACAGGATTAGCTGTCAAAAGCAGAGTCCCTTGCATAGCTTGCAGAGTATAGTTTTTATAGATATTATCTCCGAGTTTGACTTCGATAGCTTCTGTTTGAGAGTGGTGTTTATCAGCCTTAATCTCTATCATATAGACACCGGGAACGAGTTCTAAACGAGTATTATTACTTGCAAGCTCTCTGTTTACAAAAACCTGTGCATTAGCGGGATTAAGAGTAAAATTTACTACCCCTGTATTTTTAGTTAGATTGTATGAAAATTCATTTTCTTTGTTTTCAGATATTGTGATAACCTCATCTACTGTCAGGTATTGGGATTTGTTTATTTTGAGTTCGTACATACCGGGGAAAAGCCATAAGTCAGGTGAGTTACCTCTTTCGGCATTATTGATGTAGATTATGGTATCAGCAGGATTTGTCCTGATCTTGACTAAGACAGGTTCTGTTTTTTGCAAGGTATAATTAAACTGTATATTAGTACTGCTGACCTTGATATTATCTTTTATAGAGCGATATCCCTCTTTTTCTATGACGACTTCATTGTCTCCGAGCGGTAAAGACTTTGCCTGTCCCGAAACAAACACCTCAGAACCCACACGAATAACAGCATCAGCAGGAGTAACATTAAAGACAACCGGTAATGTTTTAGATGCTTCCATATCCTTTGCAGTTACATCTATCTGATAAACCTGACCTGATTTCAAGCCGGAAATGCCATATTGATAAAGGATAATCTCCAGAGGTTTAAAACCTTCTTTGTAGATATACAAGACTCTTTCTCCCTCTGAAACAAAGACCATATACGAACCCGGTTGTTGAGTTAAATCAACCACTCCATTATTTGAATCAAAGGATAAACCTGTCAAATCTGTATAAATCATAAGTCCGGCACAAACTCTGCCCATCCTGTCTTTACGAGCATGATTAATCAATTGGTCAGGCCTTATTACTGCCTGCTTTACTACCACCATTTCATTCATTATCTGAGCAAATACTGCAGTCAAAATTACCAAAAACACTAATGTGAGAAATACTTTTTTCATATAATCTCCCCAAATTTTGTATTGTTAAAATATAAATTCATTAATATCTTGTCAAGAAAAACTTTCAAAATCTCAGCCGGACTTGTGAAAACGGCTGAAATGTTGTGCGAGCATCCCTGCTTGCACTTAAGTTTGTTGTGCGAGCATCTTGCTTGCACTTAAGTTTGTTGTGCGAGCATCTTGCTTGCACTTGTTTTTCCTACAAGCTGGAAGCTTATAGAACAATTTTCTTCCTACAAGCCGGGAGCTTATAGAACAATTTGTCCTTAATTCCCTTCTCACTTACTCGACCAAGATGGTCAAACTACGATATTTGTGATTAGAGAATCAAGTCCACTAAGCAGGACTTGTAGGAAGAAATTATTCTGCGAAGAAGCTATCACAATTCAAAATTTAATATTAAAAATTAGATAGATTACTTCTTCGCAGGCTCATCGCAAAGACACTTCCGACGACATTAATCATTTTTCATTATTCATTATGCAAAAATACATTACACAATCTACAATAAACATATCAAATAAAAACATCATATAAACTATTTTTTATTTACACTTTACTTTATTTACATAAACCAAAGAATCCTCTTAATCATAACTTATTGCTACACAACAAATTATATTTTAAAATAAATAGCAATCTGATCCAGAAAGGAACAAGAGACCTACAGGATACTTTTCTTCCTGTAGGTCACCTGTTCCTACCTTATAAGTTTCATATAGTTAGGGAGCTAAAAAGCAGTATCATTAAACTTTATAAAATAAATATAATCTTCAACTAAACAGAATTTCTATTATATCTATAAATTTTCAAATATAAAATAATAATACATAAATAATCTTTATTTAATACGTTTAACTACAAACATAGTCATCAGTAAGGCGAGAGTCATTCTAAACACGAAGCAGACATAACACATTAAAAATCATTAAATTTTTGATAATTCAATAGCCATTTATAACTACATCTATCTGCATAGATATAATTAATTTAGTAACAAAATAAAAGTTATGAGAATACACGATTATTAACAATCCAATCACAAATAATATTTTTTTCGAAATTACTTGACAAAAACAAGACAAGAGAATTAATTTTAAACAAAAATATTACAGGCAGGCGAAAATGAAAAAGAAAATCCTGATTATCACAACCGGTGGCACAATAGCAATGCGATATGAACAGGATGCAGGCGTTATTCCAAGTAATGATTTAGTAAATTTTCTGCAATCATTCCCTCAATTATGTGATGTTGCAGATATTACCATACATGAATTTTCAAATATCCCAAGCCCGCACATGACTCCGGAGCTAATGTTTAAACTCGGTAAATTTATAGATATTTCTATAGTTGATTATGACGGCATCGTTGTAACCCATGGCACAGATACTATGGAAGAAACTTCTTTTTTGCTGGATTTAGTTTTAACAACTCGGAAACCGGTTGTATTTACCGCAGCTATGCGAAGCGGAAACGACATTGGATTAGATGGCCCCAGAAACATTGTCGGAGCTGTCAGAGTAGCAGCACACCCAAATTCCATTGATAAGGGTGTCTTAGTCGTAATGAATGATGAAATTCATACTGCCCGCGACGTCATAAAAGTTGATACAGGCAGGTTAGACTCTTTTGAATCACCGGGATACGGACCCCTCGGCATTGTGGATTTAGACGATGTGATTTATAATAGACAAACCCTACACAGAGAAAGTGTTTGGACAGATAATATAGATGTAAATGTTGACTTAATTAAAGTTACTTCCGGTATGGACGGCAGATATATAAAGGCCTCTATCGACAACGACGCTCATGGTTTAATCATCGAAGCTTTGGGAAGAGGAAACCTCCCTCCAACTATGCTGCCTGAATTACAAAATGCGATTTCTAAAAATATTATCGTAATCGCTGTTTCAAGAGCTTATACCGGTCGTGTTTTACCGGAATACGGCTATACCGGAGGTGGAAAAGATTTAGTCAAGCAAGGAATCCTCTTAGGAGGAGATTTAAGAGGACCAAAAGCAAGAGTTAAACTTATGTGCTTACTCGGTAAATACGAAAACCCCGAACTCGTTAAAAAATTCTTTTTATCCGGTTCTAAATAAAGATTAGGAGGATTATTTATGTTAAAAGGTTCATTTCCTGCCCTAATAACCCCTTTTAAAAACAAAGACATTGATTTCAATGCCTTAGAAAATCTATTACAATTTCATTTAGATAATGAAACCGACGGATTAGTCTTGTTAGGGACTACTGCTGAAACTCCTGCCCTCGCTAATGATGAAAAAGATAATATCCTTAGATTCTGCATCCAAAAAATTAAAGGGAAACTACCTATAATTGTCGGTACAGGCTCTAACAACATCCACCAAACAATTTCATCAACTCAAAAAGCTGAAAATCACGGTGCCGAATATGCTCTTGTAGTCACACCTTACTATAACAAACCTAATCAAGAAGGTCTCTACCTCTACTACAAAGAATTAATAAATAAAACTTCATTGCCTATCATAATCTACAATGTCCCCTCAAGAACAGGCTCTAATATTTCTGCTGAAACCGTTATAAAGCTCGCTAATGAATTTCCTGAACGCATTGTCGGCATCAAAGAAGCCTCTGGTGATATCATCAAAGCAAGCACTATCATCAGAGATACTCCGGATAACTTTGTCTTACTCTCCGGCGAAGATGCCCTCAATTATCCGCTTATGTGCATTGGAGCTAAAGGTTGTATCTCCGTTACCGCAAATATCATCCCTAAAGAAATGCACGAAATGACAAAATCACTACTCGAATTTAATTATTCTAAAGCTTTAAAATATCACCAAAAAATGATTGAATTAAATCAAGTTATGTTTATCGATACAAACCCTATTCCCGTAAAAGAAACTCTACACTATATGAAAATGATTGAACTTGACTTTAAACTTCCTCTATGCCCAACAAATAAAGATTATAGACAAAAAATTATTGACACCTTCATTAAATTTAAAAATTAAAAAAAGAAATTTATATTAGGATTATCGTATGAGTCGCAAGAAAAAGCTTCCCAAGACCGGTGATAATCCTAATATTATTTTATGTAAAAAATCAAAAAGATTTGAAAACATTATTGTATGCACTCATAACTGTTTCGACAGATGTGATGAATACAAAAAAAGATTTAATATAGAAATAATTAAAGAATATTTAGAAAATCACCCCGACTATGAAATGAAAGGAATTATCATGGCTACAGGCAAAAAAACAACTGACAAATCTAACTCTTCTAACAAAAACACAAAATCTGAAAAAATTTACTGGATCATTAACGAAGAAAACAAATTTATGGAAGTGACTGAATCAGAAATCATTAACAACCCGGCTGATTACCTCAATAAACCAATGTATGAAAAACCAAAAGACCTATACGAAATCATCGTGACTATTAAAAAAACTAAATAAATTTACATTATTTTTATATTCAAAATCAGACACAGCCTTAAAAAGTGTACTTTTATAATAATGTAATAACTATTTGAATAACTTTATATAGGTCTATAAAATAGCCCAACTAAAACTATTATAATTACTATTGATATAATAAATATCAACCAGTTTCTTAAATGTAGTTTCTTATTTTCATTATATAAGAAATTCTTTTTTTTATTCCTAATTCCATATCTAAATGAAAAGAACATCACAGACGGCACTAAAACAAATCCAATAAATTTAATATAAGGTATCTCTACTAATCGTGAACTTACCAAAGGTAAAAATATTCTGATTATTAACAATGTTATCAATATATTAGACAACAACAGATCAATATCAACTTTTTTTTTCATTTCACACCTCTTTCTATAATAACAGAATAACATATTCTTAATTGCATAATATTATATAAGAAATTTTTTGTAAAGTTTTTTTATCATAATTTCAAAAATTAGTTTTATGAATAACATAAAACTATTGAAATAATTATGTTATGCGTACATCATCTTGATTTGTTGTGCGAGCATCCTGCTTGCACTTAAGTTTGTTGTGCGAGCATCCCTGCTTGCACTTAATCCGGACTCGACTCACACTCGCTACGCTCGTAGCAAGTCAAGTCTGACTTTGGACTAGAGTCTCTAATCACAAATATCGTAGCTTGACCATCCTGGTCGAGTAATGCAAGAAGGGACTTGAGGACAAATTGTTCTATAAGCTCCCGGCTTGTAGGAAAAACAAGTGCAAGCAGGGATGCTCGCACAACATTTCAGCCATCCTCAACTCACATTCGCTTCGCTCACTGCAAGTCAAGTCCGGCTTAAGTGAAAGTCAAATCTGATTTTTGACAAAAAAAAAATTGGGGATAAGAGATGGCGGTTATCTACTCTCCCACACGGTTGCCCGAGCAGTACCATCGACGCAAAAGAGCTTAACTGCTGTGTTCGGAATGGGTACAGGTGTTGCCTCTTCGCTATTACC
>Ga0334901_1001005_pt1 | contig 33046 bp, 23 predicted proteins | sample GraSluR3_MG_3_FD_207216 | JGI IMG/M metagenome (GOLD analysis project Ga0334901, IMG submission 207216) | Sludge microbial communities from methane-producing bioreactor in Wageningen University, Netherlands - Granular Sludge_15_08-R3 | ecosystem: Engineered > Bioreactor > Anaerobic >... | reverse complement strand
GCCGCGGACTGTGCTTGCCGAGGTGGCCGCGCATCTTGTAGGTCATGCCGCGGGCCATATAGAGGTCGCCGATCAACCCGTCCTTGAGCTGCTGCATGCCCTCGCGCACGTTCGGGCTGGAGCGGTTCTGGGTGCCGATCTGGACCATGCACCCGTATTTGCGAGCGGCCTTGACCATCTGCCGCCCCTCCCAGATGCACCAGGTCGGCGGCTTCTCGACGTACACGTCCTTGCCGGCCTGGCAGGCCCAGATCGTTTGCAGGGCGTGCCAGTGGTCTTGCGTCGAGAAGCTCACGGCGTCGACGTCGCGATCGTCGAAGAGCATGCGCTGGTCGTGGTACGTCTTGAGCTTCAAGCCCTCGAGGTCGGGATAGGCTTTCACCGCGTTCTCGAGCTTGCTTTGATCGCAATCGCAGATCGCGGCGATCTCGACGTTTTCGGCCTCGGCGAGGACCGTCAGGCTGCCGATGTGCGACCGCATGCGCCCGCCGAGGCCGACCATGCCCACGCGGATTCGCTCGTTGGCTCCCCGAACGTTCAGGGCGAAGGCCGGCACCGCGAAGGCGCCGATTCCCGCCGTTGCCGACGATTTCAGAAAACTGCGTCGTGTGGCCATCATGGAACTCGTGCGTGATGGGCGCGCGTCCGTCCCGCCGGGACGGGCGCGGTGATTTACGGGGTCCACCGGTCGCGTCGCGGCCGCCGCGACCCCACGGCGGCAGCCCGACAACGCTGAGTCTTGTTGCTCGCCCCGGTCGTGTCAAGCGCCCCATGAACCGTCGGAATCGCGCGGACGACGAAGCGGCCGCGCTCCGGATGGTCGAGGCGGCCGGCCCGGGCGATCGAATCGTGCCGAGGTCAAGGAGTCATGCAGTCTTCGTTCGCGGAGGGCGATTCTTCCTTCGCCAGGCGGCTGATCTGCTTGAACTCGGGGGTCCCGGCCACCCGGCACCACTCGAACAAGGCCGACTCGGTGGTCGTCAGCGTGGCCCCGGCCGATTCCATGCGCCGCAGCGCGGTTTCGTGGTCGACGGCGAATCGCGAGCCCACGGCGTCGACCGCCACGTAAACCCGCCACGCGCAGGCGACCAGATCGAGCACGGTCTGCTGCACGCACACGTGGGTCTCCATGCCGCAGACGAGCAGACGGTGGATGCCCCGGCTCTCCAGGTCGTCGAAGACCTGCGGGCAGCCGCCGCAACTGAAGGTGAGCTTCGAGGGAATGGCGCCCAGCCGTTGGGCCAGCTCGGGCAGCGTCGGGCCAAGCCCTTTCGGGTACTGCTCGGTGGCCACGACCGGCAGCCCCAGGATGTTCGCGCCGTCGACGAGCCGCCGCACGTTCCAGACGACCCGCTCGTGCGCGCGCACGGCCGGCGCCAGCTTCTCCTGGACGTCGACCACCAGAAGGGCGCTGTCGCCCGGCGACATGAGTTCCGGACTGCGGGGAAGCGGTTCGATTTCGTTCATACCCGGCAGCCTACCCGAAACATGGCGACGGGGCCAGTGTGGTAGTGTCGGTCACCACGCGCACCCTGGATTCCGGGAGGTTCTCGGTTTGATGCTGCCCTCTGGCTGCTGCGCCACGAAGACGCGGGCCGCTCTCCAGAATAGACCGGAGGTGCCCGGCACACAAAAGATCGATGGCGTGTACGTCACAGCTCGTCTTGATGGCTTGGATCGAAGAAGGGCATTGACTTGCCCGTGGCTGCGGCGATTTTCTCAAGCGTTGTGGACGATGGGCTATGAACGCCGTTTTCGAGACGACTGATATGGCTTTGGGGGAGCCCGGTTGCAGCCTCCAGTTCGCTCTGCGTCAGCCGAGCATCCTCTCGCGCCTGTTTAATGCGACCACTTATCCATTCCAGCCATCCTCCCATGTTGACCGGCGTGTCCTTCGTCTCAAATGCAACGACGCATGCCGGCTTCTGATCTAAAATCTCTTGATAAGCCCTTGCCGCACACTGTAGTTCTTCTTCGCTTTCCGCTGCAAAGAGGATCTTGCTCAGTTCGAAAAGGTCATCTTTGTCTTCTTTGGGCAGGCCGCGAATCCGCTCAACCAATACGGCAATCGCCATCGTCAGAGCGGCCTCCGCCGTATCCACCCTGTCTTGGTCACGGTCTTTCGCAACTTTCATGGCTTCCCCTTGTGATCTTGTACCGTACCCACAATCAACACCACGGTTCTAGGTGTCCAAACTTCCATAATCGCCATTCAGGTACTTCCGCCACCTACGACGCATTAGAATCCTCGTTCCGTCAGGTGTCTGGCCGTCGTTTTCCTTTTTCAAGCCACCAAGAATCACAAGCGACTGCTTGAGTTTGTCCATACCGAAGTAAACTCGGACGTTCTTCTTGCCGAGTATCCCGCCTTTGTCTCGCAGTTCGTAGTAGTTCTCGATTTGGGCTACCGAGGCCGTGCGGCTGTGTGTCGGGTCGTCTTCGCGCGCAAGCTCCTTGACTTGCATCGCCAAATGCTCGTATTGCCCATCAGTCAGAAACTTCATCACCTCGCCAAACGCGACATCAATGATGGCGACAGTCCACTTATACCCAGGAGGGGTGCCGTGCCCCTGACGCACGCCGATTTTGATCTGTTTCTTGCCCACGCGCACCGCCTCCAACGAAAAAATGTCTCAACTTCCAGGCGCCACGCCCGCTAGCGAGAACACATTTTATACAACGGTTTTCGGCCACGTCAAGGCCCTCCGTTTAATAATATACAACAGAGCCCCCCTTGTCAAGGGGATCGTTTCCCCGTATCGGTGTTTTTCGTGAAAGGCCGCGCGGCCCGCGCAAAAAAAGGGACCCACGGATGGCTCCGTGAGTCCCCTCGCTATGTCGGTCGGGAGGATCCCGGGTCGCCGCAGGAACCGACCCTACCCGTTCATCGCTAACGTCACGTCGAGCCGGCGGACGTACTGCTGATCGGCCCGACTGAGCCGCCCGAAGGGTACGCGCAGGTAGGAGCCGTCGGCCTTGAGCAAACGCACCGTCGCGTCGTCGAGCGCGCCGGCGAATCGGGCAACGACCTGGTGCCGACCCGTGTTGTCGGTCCAGGTACGAACCGGATGTTCGCGGCTCGACGTCGATTCGGCGGCCGGCTTTTCGGCGGCCGGCTCTTCGGCGGCCGGCTCTTCGGCGGCGGGCTTCGGCGGCGCGGGCGGCTCGGGAACCGGCGGTTCGGCAGGCGTCTCGGCCGCCGGCTTTTCGGCGGCGGGCGTCGGGGGAGCAGGCGCCTCGGCGGCCGGCTTGGCAGGGGCTTCCTTCGCCGGCACAGGTTTCTCGGCCGGTGCAGCCTTCTTCGCGGGAGCCTCCTTCACCGGCTCCGGTTGGGTCGGTTTCTCCGCAGCCGGTTTCTCCTGGGCCGGTTTCTTGGCAGCCGGTTTCTCCGCAGCCGGTTTCTCCGGGGCCGGTTTCTTGGCAGCCGGCTTCTCCGCAACCGGCTTCTCCGCAACCGGTTTCTCCGGGGCCGGTTTCTCCGGGGCCGGCTTCTTCGCAGCCGGCTTTTCCGGGGCCGGCTGGTCCGACGGCGACGGCTCCGGCGGCGCTTCGACCGGGGTCTCGACCGGCGCTGCCTCCTCGAGCACTTCGGCGGCCGGCTCGCACACGGCCGGAGCGCACGGCTCGCATGTCACAACCTCGCAGCAGGTCGGCTCGACCACGCAGCACGTGCGCCAGCCGCGGCAACGCGACAACAGACCACACGGCCGGCACGTTGAGGCACAATAGCTCGGCTCGCAACAGCCCCCGCGCAGGCTGCCCAGAAGCCGGCACGCCTGAGCGCCGTCGGCCATCACGAACAGTGCCACAATCACAACCACGACCATGACGATGAACTGTCGCTTCATCCGTTTGTCCTCCTATTCTCGACCACGACGTGAGAACCTCGTCAGCGCGGCGTGACGCCGCCCTGACCCACGGAAACCGAAAACAGACAACCCGGGAAGCATGGGCCGGACCCGCCGCAAGGGAAGTGATCCCACCAGGATCGTGCGGGATTTCTCGCGACGGCCCCGCTCTGTTTCTCCGAAGCCACTCTCAGTTTGCGCTACAAACTACCCTAGCCCGAGCCAATCGCGCAATCAATCAAATCCCGGAGAAATATCGAAAAGACACCCATAATAGATGGAGCCGCATAGCTCGGACGAGCCATGTCGCCCGCTGGGCGAGCCCGACCGGGGTGGGACCGCCGCCCCTTTGCCGCGGCTTTTCGCGCGTCGTCGGGCAATGTCGGCAACAAGCGGACAAACCGCCAGACAACCGGAGCGACCCGGCCGGCCATGACCGGCCTCGCCGCTCCGGCTGCTCGGCGAGTGTTCGTCGGTGCTACGGAAGCTCGGGTGCGTCGATGATCGGGTACTCGCCCGAAAGCGCCTGGAGGAACTCGACGATGTCTTGGACGTCGTCGTCGCTGAGGTTCGCGTCGCGGACCGATCGCATCATCTCGGAGAGGCCCGGGTTGTCGATTCCTCCGGCGGCCATCATGGCCACGGCCTCTTCCAAGGTGGCGGTCTTCCCGTCGTGGAAGTAAGGGGCCGTGTTGGCCACTTCGCGGAGCGGTGGAACGCGGTAGCGGCCCAGGTCGCGGTCTTCGCCCGTGACCGCCTTGCGCCCTTCGTCGGGAGGGTCGTTGTCCATGCCGACGCCGGCATTCACGAAAGTGAAATTGCTGAACAGGGGGGGCTTGTGGCAACTGTCGCAGTTTGCCTTCTGGAAAGCCTCCCATCCCCGCTTCTGGGCGTCGGAAAGGGCCGTCTCGTCGCCCTCGACGAAGCGGTCGTAGGGCGAGTTGCCGCTGAGCACCGTCCGCTCGAACGCGGCCAGCGCCTTGGCAATGCCAAGGGGGGTGATCTCGCTGTCGAATACGTCCTTGAACCGCTCGACGTACTCGGGAATCTCGGCAAGCTTCTTGACCACGTCCTCGAGCTTCGCGCCCATCTCGATCGGATTCTCCATCGGGCCCAGGGCCTGGTCTTCGAGCGAGTCCGAACGGCCGTCCCAGAACAGCCGCGTGGCGTAAGCGGTGTTGATCACGGTGGGCGAGTTGACGGGCCCGACGTGGCCGTGGATCCCCGTGCTGGTGGGCGTGTCCTCGGCCCATGCCATCTTCGGATCGTGGCAGGTGGCACAACTGATCGTGTCATCGCCACTAAGTCGCGTATCGAAGTAAAGCATTTTGCCCAGCTCGACCTTGGCGGGGGTCATCGGATTGTCGTCGGGGATCGGAACTTCGGGCAGGCCGAGGGGGACCTTGGGAAGCTCGTCCGAGGCAGCCGCCTCGTCGTCGCCCGGCGCATCGGCGGGGGCTTGCGCAACGCCTCCGCCCGAACCACCCGGCGGCGTGCCGGACCGGTCGGCCGGCGCGCAGGCGATCTGCGACGCCGCGACGAACATGCCAAGGCCCAGGAAGGCCAGCCACCGGCAACGTCTCTGTGTGCTCATGCCAAGCTACTCCTTGTTGAAAGAAAGCCACGCGGTACCAACCGATTGCGCCGCCTCTTTCGCCGGCAGTTCGTGCCGTCCGAGCCGGAATCCTGATCCCAGGGCGGACACGTGCCAATGTACCGGCCCGCCCGCCCGGCGGCAAGCGGCCCCGCCTACGACGAGGCGTCGGGCCCCGCGATCCGGATGGCAATGTCGTCGCTCTCGCGGTCGGCGTCGCCGGGGATGTCGTCGGGCTCCGCGTCGCCATAGTCGACCCAGTAGTTGGCGCCCTGCTCGTCCTTGCCGTTGGGCCCGACGCTGTAGAGCAGGTAGCCGCCGTCGCCGGGCCGGAAGCGATAGGATTCCTCGGCAAAAGGATCGTCGGGGATTTCGTCGAGATGCCCGGGAACCAGCTCGTCAAGCCGGTCGGGATATCGTCCCTGCTCGGCGTGATGGGCGGCCAGGGCAAAGGCCAGCCGCGACACGTCGAACCTGGCTTGCGCGCGATCTTCGGGGTCCGTCGCCGCCTCGACGCTGGGCATCACCAGGGCGAACAACGAGTTTCCGAAGAGTTCGCCCATCGTGGTCCGGGGAGAGCGGACCCGCAGGTACGACTTCGCCAGATTGACGGGATCGCGGGTTTGGTCGCGGATCGCGTCCAACTCGTCTTCCAGCCGTTCGAGGGCCTCGCGGCGCTCGCGGCGAGTCGGTCGCGACACGGCTTCGACCAATCGGTCGTACCACCGGTTGCCGACGCGGAGCGTTTCGTTCCAGTCGATCGCCGCGGTCAAGGCCGCGTTCGCGAGGGCCCGGTGCAGTTGGCGCGCCAACTCCGCTCCGGGCGCGTCGCCCGGCCGAGGCGCCGGTTCCTGCTCGCCAAGCGACTCGGACAGTTCGACCGGGCCGCGCGACATGGCGACCACCCCGTCGAGGTACATGAATCGCCCGGCAACGTCGAACCTCTCCGCCATCGTCGGCAGCGGGGCCAACGTCTCCCAGTCGCGAAGGCACGCGCGCGCCTGCTCGGCCGTAAGCACCCCCGGACCGGCCAAGGCCTCATGGGCCTGGCAGGCGATCGCGCCGACGACATAGGCGGTCATTGCCTCGATCACCGTGGGCCCCTCGCCAACCAGCCGCGCCAGGCGGTGGCAAGCGAGCAGGTCATCCCAGGCCTCTTGCGTCCTGCCCTCGTGCAGCCGGAGCATGGCCCGCGCCGTCAATTGTCTGGCCGCGTCGCGGGACCGGTCCGATAAAGGCGTTAATCCCCCTAACGCGCGGAGCGGGTTGCCTTCTTCCGCGAGAAGGGGCGTGTGGCACCGAGGGCGCCGCGTCGCTTCGACCACGCGATCGAGCGCGGGCCCGTTGCGCTCGAGAAGCCCGGCCACGAGCGGGAACTCCTCCGGCGACCAGGGGCCTCCCTGGGCGCGGCCCAGTTGCCTGTAGAACCCGTTCGCGGCGTCGGCCTCATCATCGGGAGGCTCGCCGCCGTCCGACGCGCCGGTCGCGCGAGCCTCGAGGTACTTCTCGTCCGACAGCAGGTACGCCCCCTCCTCAGGCAGCGGCTCCATGCCGAGCGTGACACAGAATTGCCGGTGCAGGGGCTCGGGGATCTCGGGCGGCCCGAACGCCTGCCAGAGGAGCACGGCCGCGTTGTTCTCGGGCGTGACGCCCCGGGAACACCGCGCATTCAGGGCGGCAAGGTAGTCGACGCCGCCCCGTTCGTCCAAGGGGCCTTCGATGAAGGTCGTCTCCTTCGAGATCGTCACGCCGAACCCGGCTTGGGGCCGATTGCCGTTGCGACATGCCGGGGCCCGCCACAACCATGCCGCCAGCACGATGAGGAGCAAGAGAAACAGCCCGCCACGCGATCGACGACGCATCGCCGTTGCACCTCGCTTCCAGGAATCGGGCCCGCGCGACTACCGCCCGGCGCGGCGCAGTTGTTCCAGGGCGTTGCCGATGTGCCCGTGGACGTCTTCCGTCTGGCGGATCACCAAGGCATGGCCGGGACGCCAATAGGAGATCGTGCCGTTGCCGCCGTTGGCCTCCCAGGTCGCCGGGCGGATGACGGCCCGGATCAAGTCGACCAACTCCTGCCCGTAGTCGGCGGTGGGCGTGCCGGCTCCGCCTCGCGCGGGACCGATTCCCGCGCCGGCCCCTGCCGCGGCGCCCCCTCCGACCGCCCGGGCGCCGAGTTGCTGAGCCAACGTGCCGGCCCTTGCGCCGGGAAGGTCGACCGACTCGGGCTTGGCGCCTCGCACCGGGCGCTCGGCGCGGTCGATCCGCCGGGAGATCTGCTCGCTCAGCTTCTCCAGACGTATGCCGACCTTGCCCAGCAGGGCCAACCTCTGCGGATTCGACAACGCGGCGTCGGCCGTGAGTTCGCCGTAGAGCACGAGCAGCTCGCGCGCGGCCTCGTCGGCCTCGACGTCGCTGGGGCGAGCCCAGCGGCGCAACGCCAAGCGCACGGCATCGCGGAGTTCCGCCCCGGTGCGCGGCCCCATCTGGTCGGCGGCTGCCACGACCTCCCGAACGGCAGCCCGTGCCTCAGCCCCCTCGACAGGCGGGGCAGCCAGAGCCAGCAATGCGATAAGATGCGCAGACACGGCCGATCCCTCCGTTCCTCCAATTTTTCCGTTGCGCACGCGACCTGCCTTCAAGGTATCGCTTTGCGTCGAAAACCGCAACGCGTCGAAAACCGCAACGCGCCGGACGGCGCCGCGTCGCGTTTGGGCGGTCGAGCTAATAGTTGAGCTAATAGTTGAACCGAACGCCGCGCCGGCGCAGCTCCTCGGCCAGTCGAGACGTCGAGGTGTACGGGACCGCGTCGATTCCCGCGGCTTTCGCGCCGGCGACGTGCTCGGGAGCGTCGTCGGTGAAGAAGATCTCCTCGGGCGCCGTGCCGGCCAGTTCCGCGGCGGCGCGAAAAATGGCCGCGTCGGGCTTGGCCGCCCCGATCTCGAAACTCAGCGCCCGGACGGGAAACGCCTCGGCAAGCACCGGGAATCGGGCCGCGACGTGCGCCCAGTGCGGTCGGCAGGTGTTCGACAGCACTCCCAGGCGATAGCCCGCCTGCTGCAAATGGCCCACGACGGGAAGGATGCTCGCGTTGAGTTCGAAGATGTCGCTCCCGGCCCGCATCAGGGCGTCGAGGTCGGGTCGCGTGCCCGTTCTGCGGCAGAACGTCTCGTAGAACTGCTCGTCGGAGACGTGCCCCAATTCGTATTGGCGCAGCAACCCGTCCTCGACGACGACCTCACGGATTCGCTCCGCGGCCACGCCCGCCGACACCTGAGCCATCTGGCGGTACATGCGCTCGGTGCTGAACCGGACCAGAACGTTGCCGAGATCGAAGTAGAAGAAACGAGGAGGAGCCATGGTCTACGGCAATCGAGAGGGATTTGCGAAGCGCCCCTGGCGAACGGTCGGGCACGGCCGAGCGGCAGCGATCGTTGCCCGACCGCGTGGAATCGGGGCCATTGTACGCGCCCGCGTCGACTTTTTCGAGCGCCGTGGCCGAGAGCGCCGGCGCGCGTTTTCAGGGCACTTGTCCGTCGTCGATCGTCCCGAGGCATCGCCAGAGGCGCAACTCGATCGTCTCCTGCACGAAATCGACGTGGCCGTCGCCGAAGACGATGTTCACCCCACCGGGATGGCGGCTTCGCGCGGCGGCGTGGAATTCGTCCCAGGCGCTGCCGTGCGCGTTGTCGCAGGGCATGTCGCGCTGGTCCACGCAGTCGAGGCTACCGGCCGCGTGCATCGCGTCGCCGGCCGGGGCATTGGGCACGTGGAGGTGCGTGTAGGCGAAGGAGCCCATCATGTGCCAGGCCCACATGCCGCGGGCGTCCCACTGCTTATCGGCGGGGCTCTTGAAATCGTCCTTGCCGGCCAGAAGCTCCCCGGCCAGCGCCGTGTTCGAGGTGCCGTCGCGGAAGCAGCACCATCGGCGGGATTCGTCGATCCGAAAGGCCCCGTCCGTCTCGAAGTCGATGCCCGCGCGGTTCGGGTCTTCCATGATGTTGATCCCGTTCGCGTTGCGGAGCATGGTGGCCGCGCCGAAGCACACGGCGTAATTCGACCGGCTCATTTCGGTCCGCATGCCCTCGTTGACGGCCGTTCGCCCCGAGGCATCGTCGCTCGGGCACTGATAGACGTTGATCTGCGCCCGGGTGGCCTCGCGGTTCATTTCGTGGGAATTGGCCACTTCCGAGTGGTACAAGGCGAACACGTTGGCCTGCTCGTGGAACGCCAGAATCATCGCCAGGGCCGTATGACCCGGCATGCGAGGGCGGCCGCCCGTCCCGATCCCCAGCGGCGACGCCTGCAACCCGATGGGCAGGACGCGGTGGGAATCGGCGTAGTTGTGCACGGCCAGGCCGAGCTGCTTGAGGTGATTGCAGCACTGGGCGCGCCGCGCCGCTTCGCGCGCGGCCTGCACCGCGGGCAACAGCAAGGCGATCAAGACGCCGATGATGGCGATCACCACCAGCAACTCGACCAACGTGAACGCGGTTCGGTGGAATTCCCGCCCGGGCGGATCGCAACGCCGCGGCCGGGTGGCGTTGGCCGAAAAGGAATGGGCCGTCATGAGTCATCTCCTCGGTCGATCGGTTGAGTGCATGGTTTCATGGACCAGCGTGCCCGAGAGGGGCGGATCGGCGGAATGCGACGGCCCCGGCCTTGGGAAATCGCAACACCGCGACGCGGCACAGCCCGAAGACGGAGCGAACCGCCGAAGCGACGTGGTCCAGAACGCACGAGCAAGAAACGCTCAGCACCAACTCAAACGAGGGGCGGAGCCCTCACGTCGAAGTCCGACGGCGCGGCGGCGCGATAAGCCGGTGGCGAAGCGGTCGAGACCGCGTGAGCAACCGAAAACGCCGCGAAGAAGCGCGCCGCCTTCGCCGGCGATTTTCCCTGCGCACACAGGCGGCAGATGGGACACTCGTCCTCGCCGAAGCAAGGGAACGAATCGCCTCGCGAATGGCCCAAGGCGGTGTCGCCCCCGTCGCCCCGCGTCGTTGGCGCGCGGGTCAGACCGAGCAGCAGAAGGCCGCCGGGCAACTCGACGGCGTGGCCGGATCCTGGAACCAGGTGCCACGCCTCGCCGACGCCCGACACCAGGGCGAGGCATCCGGCAAGAAGCCAAGGAACGATGGCTCGGGTGGGGAGCTGCATGGTCGCGGTGTGTGGCTTCGGCCGGCTCAGGACGACGGGTGGGACCGCACGATGCACGTATCGTAGTCTAACACATCATCAGCGCAGCGGTCAACATCCAGGCGACGAACCGCTCGACGAAGCAACGAGCGATTGCATTTCCGGCGGGCTCGACAGCCCGGCATTGCGGCGGCTACACTGGGACACGCCGGCGCGGGCCGTCCTCGTCGGCCGACCTTGGCACCGGCGCATGCGAAGGCGATGAAGACTTCTTCGCCCCGAGCCGGCGCCGGCCTTTCTTGCTTGGAAAAAGGTGCTTTCGATGCGGTACCTGACGCGCTTGTCGCCCGTCCAGTGGATCTGGCTGATCGGAACTTGTGCCGTTGCGATCGTGATCGTGGCATTCGGCTGGGGCCGCGAGCGCGGAGCCGAGAGCCCTTCAGGCAACTCGTTCACCGTGCAGGCGTCGATTCGCGAGATCGCCCCCGAACTCGGCGTGACCGGCAAGGCGCTTGCGCGGGAACTCGGTCTGCCGCTGGACGTACCCAAGGGCCGGCCGCTCGCGAAGCTCGGCGTGTCGCAGGACGAACTCGATCACGCGACCGCTCATTTGTTGAGCCATCACCCCAGCGGTCTGAAGTACTACGTGTACGCGGCGTTGGTGCTGTTTGGGCTCGTCTTTCTCACCCGGCTCGGCCGGCCGCGGCTGGCCTCCGACGCCGAGCGCGACGTGTGGTATCCCCGCGCGCCCTACGTGGCGGCGCTGGTGGTCGCCGTGGTCGTGTGCGGATTTTTTCTGGGCAAGGCGCCGAATCCCATGGAAGGGGTCGTCAAGGTGTTCAAGTCGATGGTCGGCTTGTATCCCTCGGTGACGGAAAAGGTGCTGGGGTTCGTCTTCTTCCTGGCGTTGGCCGTCGTGGGAAACAAGCTCATTTGCGGCTGGGGGTGTCCTTTTGGGGCGCTTCAGGAGCTCGTCTACAGCCTGCCCCTTTTCAGACGGATTAAGCGGCACAAGGTCCCTTTCTGGATCTCGAACGGGATCCGTGCCTCGTTGTTCGTCGTGGTCCTCTTGCTGCTGTTCGGGGTGGTCGGCGGGCGCGAAGGGCTGGTTCTCTATCACTACATCAATCCGTTCAATCTATTCGATCTCGATTTCGACTACGCGTCGCTGGTGGCCGTGGTCGCGCTTTCGCTCGGGTTGGGCCTCGCCGTCTACCGACCGTTCTGCCAGTTCATCTGTCCCTTCGGGCTGGTTTCGTGGATCGCCGAGCGTGTAAGCCTGACGGGCGTGCACGTCGACGCCGAGCGATGCAACGAGTGCGGTGCCTGCGCGCGGGCCTGTCCCTTGGACGCGGCCCGGGACAAAGTGGCCGGAAAGCTCTTCGGCGCCGACTGCTACAGTTGCGCCCGCTGCCTGAACGTTTGCCCCCAAGACGCGATCCGGTACGAATCGGTCTTTGCCGGCTCGCGCCCGGTCGATGGGCCGGCGTCGGACGAGCCCCAGACCGCCGGGGTCGCCCAGTGACACGAGGCGCCGTGCCGTCGGGTGCCGAATCCGATCGGGCGGGGATGGGCAGCCGGCGGGGGCGGCTGCTAGAATACGAAGCGGTGGGTGAGGTCGCCTCCCTCCGGGAAAGGGACGGGAGCCAACTTCGCCCGGCCCGGTGGGCGCGAACCGTGGACACGTCTTCGACGAATGCGAACCGATGGAAGTCTGGTCGTCGATCCTGGTTGCCTTGGTGCTGTTCGTCGCGGCCGGCTGGCTGGTCGACGCGCACATGCGCACGTGGTACCGCGTCCAGAAGCGCCGGAACGAGTTGGATCCCCGCGAGCTCGACTATCGGGCTCGCCAGTTCCGCCGCCGGATGCAGACCAGCGCCATGCTGGGGCTCATTGGAACGGGGATCCTGGTCGGCCAGTTGATCAGCCTGTTGTCCGTCCCGAGGTGGCTGGTTCTGCTGGTCTGGCTCGCCGTCTTGGTGCTGGTCGTGTGGATCCTCCTGCTGGCCCTGGCCGACATGATTTCGACGCGGTTTTATTTCTCGAAATTGAAGCAGGATTACGTGACGCAGGAGGCCCGAATCCAGGCCGAACTCCGCCGTATGCAACGCGCGCGCGATCAGGGCGGGCAGTCGGAGCGGGACCCGGAGGCCGAGTCGCCCGACGCGGGCGACGACGCCCCGGGGCGCGAAAACACGAATTCGTAAGACGGTTGTCGAGGTGACGTCGTTGATCGATCCGTTTCGCTTGTGTTTGGCGTTGGGGCCGCTGGCCGTGTACATCCTGTTGATCGGGACGATCAACCTGTTCCGGCGTCCTTTTCTCGTGTCGGGGACGCGCGACGCGGCCGCGTTGGGATTGGCCCTGTCGGGGCTGATGATCGTGGGGCCGATCGAGCTGTTCTGCCCGGTGGCGGCCACGCTCCGCTTCGGCTCCGGGGTCTGGCTGCTGCTGGTCGCGCTTTACGGGTTGGGATTGGCGTTCGTGCTGTTGACGCTGCGCCCGCGGCTGGTCGTGTACAACGTGGCCGGCGACGAGCTTCGGCCCGTCCTCGCCGACGTGGTGACCCGGCTCGACGCGGAGGCCCGCTGGGCCGGTGAGAGCGTGTCGATGCCCAACCTCGGCATCCAGTGGCACATCGAAACCGTGACGACCATGCGCAACGTTTCGCTGGTCGCCACCAGTGCGAACCAGAGTGCCCAGGGATGGCGCCGTTTGGAGCTTGCGTTGGGCGCGGCGTTGGCGCGGCTCGAGGTTCCGCGAAACCCCCGCGCGGTCGGCCTGCTCGGCGCCGGGGGGATGCTGATCGCGGCCGTCGTCCTGTCGATCGCGCGCGATCCGCAGACGGTCGCCCAGTCGATCTTCGAGATCCTGCGGCTTTGACGGGTGCTCCGAGGAGACGGAATCGCCGGCGGCGGTTCGCCCTCCTGCCCAGATCGGCCACCCAGCAGCCAATGGGGGGAAGCATCCCCCGATCTGAGTCGGAAATCCCGCCGGACGACCCCGCCCCCTCGGACGTTGGCACTCGAGCTTTCCGGGGCTTCACCCCGTTTTGGCCGCCCGGAAAGCTTGCACCCTCGGCAAGGAAAACTTCCCAATCCTCCCCGCCGCTAGTATCATCGTAATTTGGCCCTGAGGACGTTAACGCCCAAAACGCATGAATCGGAAATTCCTGCCGATCCAACTCAGGTTGTCCCGGTTGTGTCAATCGTGAGGAATCTTTCGGTAAGGACCGCGGGCCGAGAAGGCTGCGAAGAATCGGGCGACCAGGTATCGTGGGGATGTCGCGACAACAGCTCAAACAGTGGCGAAAATGCGGGCCGTCTGCTACACTTCGCTCATTCGCGACGCCCGGGTCGTCTGCACGATCGTGGGCGGGAAGGTGCGGTACGAGGAATCACCTTGCCGCCGCCCCGACGCTACTCGACGGTGACGCTTTTGGCGAGGTTCCGCGGCTTGTCGACGTCGCAGCCCCGGAGCACGGCGGTGTGATAGGCCAGAAGCTGGAGGGGCACGATCGAAACGATCGGCTGCAGGAAGTCCTCGGTCGGGGGCACGGCGATCACCTCGTCGGCCAGCCGGGCCGCCTCGGTGTCGCCTTCGCAGACCACGGCGATTACCGGGCCGCCCCGGGCCTTGATCTCCTGCACGTTGGCCATGACCTTGTCGTAGACCGGGCCCTGCGGCATGAGGAACACGCTGGGCGTGCGCTCGTCGACCAGGGCGATGGGGCCGTGCTTCATCTCGGCGGCGGGGTAGCCCTCGGCGTGGATGTAGCTGATTTCCTTGAGCTTGAGCGCGCCCTCCAGCGCCGTGGGAAAATTGAACTGCCGGCCCAGGTAGAGAAAGTTCCTGCACTCGGCGTATCGCTCGGCAACGCGGCGGACTTCGTCGTTGGCGGCCAACGCGCCGCGGATCCGGTCGGGCAACGCCTTCAAGGCCCGGATGATCTGGGTGCCCCTCTCGAAGCTCAGGTGGCGCAGACGCCCGAAATACAAGGCGAGCATCGCCAGCACGGTGCACTGGCTGGTGAACGCCTTGGTCGAGGCCACCCCGATCTCGGGCCCCGCGTGCAGGTAGACGCCACCGTCGGCCTCCTGGGCGATGCTGCTGCCCACCACGTTGCAGATGGCCAGCGTCGGGTGCCCCTGCCGCTTCATCTCCCGCAACGCCGCCAGCGTGTCGGCCGTCTCGCCGCTCTGGGTGATGGCGAACAGCAGGGTGCGGCTGCCCAACGGCGGATTGCGGTAGCGGAGCTCGCTGGCGTATTCGACCTCGACGGGCAGCCGGGCCATCGCCTCGATCTGGTATTCGCCCACGAGCCCGGCGTGCCAGCTCGTGCCGCAGGCGGTCATCAGGATCCGCTCGACGTTGCGCAGTTGCTGGGGCGTGAGGTTCAGCCCTCCGAAGTGGGCCGTGGCCGCGTCCTCGTCGAGCCGGCCCCGCATGGCGTTCTGGATGGCCTCGGGCTGCTCGAAGATCTCCTTGAGCATGTAGTGGTCGTATCCTCCCAGGTCGACATCGCCCGACTCGACGTCGAGCCGCTCGACGTGGTGCCGGACCGGCCCCTGGTCGCGGTGAATCACCCGAAGCGAATCGGACGTCAATACGGCCAGCTCGTGATCGGCCAGATAGACGATCTTCTCGGTGCGGCCCACCAGGGGCGAGGCGTCGCTGGCCACGAAATGCTCTCCCGCGCCGACGCCCAGGATCAGCGGGCTGCCCAACCGGGCGGCGATCAGCACGTCGGGATGATCGCGAAACAGCACCGCCAGACCGTACGTGCCCCGCAACTGGGCCAAGGCCGCTTGCACGGCCGAGACCAGCGGGGCGTATCCCACCGAAGCCATGTCGTCGACCGCCGGCTGCTCGTCGAGGCATGCGGCGATCAAGTGGGCGATCACCTCGGTGTCGGTCGTCGAGCGAAACACGTAACCTTCGCTTTCGAGCCTCGCCTTGAGCGATTGAAAGTTCTCGATCACCCCGTTGTGGACCACGGCCACCGTATCGCCCCCGACGTGGGGGTGGGCATTCTCATCGGTGGCCGCCCCATGGGTGGCCCAACGCGTGTGACCGATCCCGACCGGGCCCGACGCGGGCACCTCTTGCAGGCACGTCTCGAGACGTTCGATCCTGCCAGCCAGCTTGGCAATGCGGAATCCGCCGGAGCGGTTCAGCGTGGCGATTCCCGAGCTGTCGTAACCTCGGTACTCCAAGCGGCGCAGGCCTGCCACGAGGAAGTCCACCGCCTCGCCACAGCCGATGTATCCCACGATTCCGCACATGATTCGGCCCCTTAGCGCCCTGAAATTCGAACAATTCCGCCCTCCACGTTGGAGTTCGAGCTTCAGCTTGTCTTCTCGCAGCCTGAAGGCTGAACTCCAACGGGCGTACACGCTTCAACCCGCGTCGGAGGGCCTCCGCAGCGGTGCGCAAGTGTAGCATGCGAAGGCGAGTCGGCCCCCATCAAAAAGGAGGGCTCTCGGCCATTCGGATAGGCCAACAATCCCCCCTGGAAAGTTAGTTTTCGGGGCGGTCTATGCCGATTGCGAGAAATCGGGTAATACTATGGCCCATCGCTCAACCCGGTCACGGAGGACCCCGCCATGGCGCATCCCGCCCCGAAGCTGCGGGTACGCAGCACGAGCTTCATCGTCATCCCCGCCCGACTGGGCTCGACCCGACTCGCCCGAAAGCTGCTTCTCCGCGAGACGGGAAAGCCTTTGATCCAACACACTTACGAGGCGGCGCAGCGGGCCGTGCACCCGTCGGGCATCTGCGTGGCCACCGATCACCCTCAAATCTTCGACGAAGTCACCCGTTTCGGAGGCCGGGCCGAGATGACCGACCCGAACGCCCAGAGCGGCACCGATCGGGTCGCCGAGGTCGCCCGACACCTGGGCGATGTCGACATCGTGGTCAACTTGCAGGGCGATGAACCCGATCTGTCGGGCGAGTCGATTGACTTGGCCGTTCGCCTGCTCGAAGAGCATCCCGAGGCGGTCATGTCGACGCTGGCCACGCCCATCCGCCGCCGCGAGCAACTCAACGACCCGGCGTGCGTGAAGGTCGTGTTCGATTCGACGGGCCGGGCGCTGTACTTCAGTCGCAGCCCGATCCCCTATACGCATCCCTCGGACGAGGACCCCTTCGAGGCCGATCCCCCCCGCTTCTATCAGCACATCGGCCTGTACGCCTACCGGCGCGACTTCCTTCTGCGGCTGGCCCGGATGCCCCGTTCGCGACTCGAAAAGCTCGAACGGCTCGAACAGTTGCGGGTGATCGAGGCGGGCTACTCCATCCTCGTCGGGGTGGTCGACGAACCCACGTTCGGGATCGACACCCCCGAAGACTACCGCCGGTTTGTGGATCGGTGCATCTGCCGCTAGAATAGTCGCATGACCAAGCATATTTTCGTCACCGGAGGCGTCGTCAGCTCGCTGGGCAAGGGCCTCACCAGCGCGTCGATCGGCATGCTGCTCGAAAACCGAGGGCTCTCGGTCCGCATGCAGAAGCTCGACCCCTACATCAACGTCGATCCCGGCACCATGAGCCCCTACCAGCACGGCGAGGTCTACGTGCTCGACGACGGCAGCGAGACCGATCTCGACCTGGGGCACTACGAGCGGTTCACCAACGGCCCCCTCACCCGCAACTCGAACTACACGACCGGCCAGATTTACCAGGCCGTGATCGAGAAGGAGCGGCGCGGGGTGTATTTGGGGCAGACCGTGCAGGTCATTCCCCACATCACCAACGAGATCAAAGCCGCCATCCACAAGCTCGACGGCCCCGACGTCGACGTGGTGATCACCGAGATCGGCGGCACGGTGGGCGACATCGAGAGCCAGCCCTTCCTCGAGGCCATCCGCCAGTTCGCCTTGGACGCCGGCAAGGAAAATTGCCTGTACATCCACCTGACGCTGGTGCCCTACCTGAAGGCGGCCGGCGAGCAGAAGACCAAGCCCACCCAGCACTCGGTGGGCCAGCTCCGGCAGATCGGCATCCAGCCCGACGTGCTCATCTGCCGCACTGAGCGGGAGTTGGGGCGCGATGAGTGCGCCAAGATCGCCCTGTTCTGCAACGTGCCCGTCGAAGCGGTCATCGAAGAGCGCGACAAGGACTTCTCGATCTACGAAGTGCCCATCAGCCTCGTCGAGCGCGGGCTCGATGAGCTGATCGTGCGGAGGCTGGGCCTCCAGACCGGGCCGCTCAACCTCGACGCCTGGCGCGACCTGGTCCACCGCCTGCGCAACCCCGAGCACGAAATCAGCATCGCCGTCGTGGGCAAGTACGCCGAGCACCGCGACGCCTACAAGTCGATCTACGAAGCGCTCGACCACGGGGGCATCTCGAATCACGCCCAGATTCGCATCCAGCGGGTCCACAGCGAGGCCGTCCAACGCGAAGGCGCCGAGCGCCTGCTCACCGGGGTCGACGGCATTCTGGTTCCGGGAGGATTCGGCGAACGGGGCATCGAGGGCAAGGTCGAAGCCGTCCGGTTCGCCCGCGAGCGAAAGATCCCCTTCCTGGGGATCTGCCTCGGCATGCAGTGCGCCGTCGTCGAGTTCGCGCGTGACGTCGTGGGGCTCATGGGAGCCAATTCCACCGAGTTCGACAAGGACAACCGCCATCCGGTGATTTGCCTGTTGGACGAGCAGAAGACGATCACCGACAAGGGCGGCACGATGCGTCTGGGTGCCCAGCCCACGTGCCTGGCCCCCAACAGCCGGACCGCCGCATGCTATGGGCGCGACGAGATTTCGGAACGCCATCGGCACCGTTACGAGTTCAACAACGCGTACCGCCAGCAGTTCGCCGCCCACGGTTTACAGGTGGTGGGAACCAGCCCCGACGGCCTGCTGGTCGAGGTCGTCGAGATTCCCGACCATCCCTGGTTCGTGGCGGTCCAGTTCCATCCCGAGTTCAAGTCGCAGCCGACTCGTCCCCATCCGCTCTTCGACGGATTCGTGCGGGCGGCCGTGGCGCGACACGCCTCTCGGCCCGAACCTGCGCCGCGCGGCGACAATCCTCCGGGCCCGCACGGCCGGCTCGAAACCGAGGCGAGCGCGCAGCCCGGCCAGCGCGAAGCATAGCCCTCCCGCGCGGCGTCTGCTATCCTGGGAACGGGCCGACCAACGAGGGACGCGAGTCGCCTGACGTGGGGCACGTCTGCAACGTGCCCACAATCCAAAGGCACGTTGGAAACGTGCCCCACAAGATGCGCGCACGGCGCGCACAAGTTACGCACTCTCGAAGGAACCAGCAATGGGCCCGTCGAAACCACGGAGGTCTTGGCTGCTTGTCCTCTTGCTCTCGGGCGCAATACCCGCCGCCTCGGCCCAGGCCCAGATTCGACTCCAGGCCAGTGCCGCTGCCGGCCGACCGTTCGGCGTCGGGCTCGTCGAGATCACCCTGCCCCGAAGCCAGCAGCCCGAGGCCCTGGGGCTCTCGGGGCTGGCGGTCACGGAGGCGGGCGGGCGCGTGCTCTATCCGGCCGTCGACGCCAGCGAACTGGGCCCCGTGCTCAAGGGCGTCAAGGACGTGCTCCAGCAATCGCGCCGACCTTTGGGGCGATTGTTCGGCGAGATCCTCGACGCGCCTCCCAAGGCGAAGATCTACTTCCTGTTTCAAGGCGACGCTCCCCTGGAGTTGACCGTCCACTCGCGCCGGGCCGACGCCCTCACCCTCACCCCGCGGCCCGACGCCGGGGCCCACCGTCGCCTCCTCGATGCCTGGTGGCGCCAGTACACCCAGAAGCCGGGCCTGCTGGCCGAGCTGTTCGCGAAGCCCGACTATCCGCCCCAGGTCGAGAGCTACCTGCAAACCATGTTGGCTCACCGGCTGGGGCTGGCCCTGCCCGAAAAGAAACGCGGCGACTCGTTCGAGGAGTTCGTCGCCGAAGAGTTGGGGCTTCTCATGGGAACCGAGTCGGTTCGCGTGGCCGTCGAGCGCGACCGGTTCCTCAGACCGATGCCCCGGGGTGAGATTGCCGATCGGCCGCTGCCCGAGCCCGTCGACGTGCCTCCGCTCGAGGTGCCGCCGCCGCCCGACGGCGTCGAAGTCGAGCCCATCGCCCAGCGCGTGCCCGAGGAGTGTCTCTACGTCCGATTCGGCAGTTTCGCCAACTTCCTCTGGCTGCAGGACATGCTGGCCACCTGGCGGGGTGATCTGCAAAACCTCGTGGCCCTGCGGGGACTCGACTACGAGGTCAAACGCCGGCTCGAAGAATCGCTCGTGCTCCAACAGACGGCCCTGGCCCGGCTGCTCGGCCCGACCACCGTGGCCGACGTGGCCATCGTGGGCACCGATCTGTCCTTCCACGACGGCGGCGCCTTCGGACTACTCTTCCACGCCCGAAACAACCTGCTCCTGGGCGCCGACTTCCAACGGCAGCGCCAGGAGCGCCTCGCGAAGGGCGACGACGCCACCGAAGAGAAGATCGACATCGCCGGCCGGGAGGTCTCGTTCCTCTCGTCGTCCGACGGGTCGGTGCGATCCTACTATGCGGTCGACGGCGACTTCCACTTCGTCACCCGATCGAAGACCCTGGTGCGGCGGTTCCTCGAGACCGGATCGGGCGAGGGCGCGCTGGGCCGGTCGGACGAGTTCCGCCACGTCCGCACCGTCATGCCGCTGGCGCGCCAGGACACCGTGTTCGTCTACATCTCCGACGCCTTTTTCCGCAACTTCGTCGGGCCCCACTACCGGGTCGAGTCCGTCCGTCGCATGCAGGCCGTCGCCGACGTCGAACTGGTGCAACTCGCCCTGCTCGCCTCGGCCACCGAGGGAAAGCCGGGCGACACGATCGACGAGCTTGTCCGGGGCGGCTTCCTGCCGCGCGGCTTCGGCGCCCGCCCCGACGGCACCCAGGCCGTGCTCGACGACGGCGACGTGTACGACTCGCTTCGTGGGTACCGCGGCGCATTGGTGCCGATCCCCGACGTCGAGGTCGACCGCGTCAGCCCTTCCGAGACCCGGGCGTACCGGCAATTCGCCGAGTTCTACCGCTCGAACTGGCAGCGGCTCGATCCGATCGCCGTGGCCCTGAAACGCGAGGCGCTCGCGGACAATCGCCAGCGCATCGTCATCGACGCCCGCATGACGCCTTTCGCCCGGCAGAACCACGACCGGCTCCGGCGGAAGCTCGGCCCGCCCGACGCGGCGCGCTTGGCTCCCGTGTCCGGCGACGGCATCGCCGCCGAGGCCGTGCTGGCCGAGCAGCGTCTGTTCGGCGGACTGCAAGAGATCCGCCCGCCCTCGCTTCCGCTGCTCGACCCGGCCAGCCGCGAGTTGGGCGGCCTGCGCAACGTGTTCATCGGCTACCTCGGGGCGGTCGGCCCTCTCGGTCCGCTGAATCTGCTCAACCTCGGCATCCCCGCCCGCGCCGACGCGGCCGGCTATGCCTCGAGCCCCGCGGGAATGTGGCGGCGCCAGTACGGCGAGTTCACCGTCTTCTCGTTCCAGCCCGAGGTGCTTGCCGCGGTGACGCCCCAGCTTCGATTTGAAGAGGCCGAGCGGCCCGCCCAGATCCGCCTGCGCATCGAAGACGTCTCCCAAGGCCGCATCGCCCCCATGCTCAACAACATGGGCTACGCCCGCACCCGAGAGACCACCCTGGGCAACCTCCGCCTGATGCAGCAGATCGCCCAGCAACTGCACGTGCCCGGCGAACACTGCCAAGACGCCGCCGAATTGCTGCTCGACGCCAGGTTGGTCTGCCCCCTGGGGGGCCAATACGTCTGGCAGCCCACCGGCGACGGGTGGGGCCACTGGACCTCGACGGCCCTGGTTGACCATCCGACCGGCGGCCTGCTCACAACCTCCGCCCCGGAGGGTTTCGTCGCCCCGCCCCTAAGCTGGTTCCGCGGCCTGAAGCTCGACGTCGAGGTGACCCCCGACGTGCTTTCGGCCCACGCCGATCTGATCATGCAGATGCCGGCCGCGCAATCCGAGAATTAACGCCGCGACCCGCGCCGGATCGATGTCTCCTACTCGATCTCTTTCGAAGGCGAGGAAGTGCGAGTCTGCTGGTGGTCGGACGAAGTCACGGCAAACCGTGTGCGGCGCGAAGACGTGGACTGCTGACCAGGAGTTGCTCTGGCTGCAATGGCTGATTTTCGCGATGTTGATCGCTGTCAGTTGCGAGTTCCTCCCTCGCGTCCGCAAGGAGCCGACCCGACGAAGCTCGCTCGGCAGATTTCGTTGTTCGGGCGATCGATGGTGGGGATACCTCCACCCTGGGTTTACGAAGGGACAGACGGGGCACGGGTGCCGTATAATGGAGTGACGCGGGCGACCCGCATCGCGAAGCTGGCACTGGGAACGTTGATTCGCGTCGAGGTGATTGGCAGACTGCCGCGAGCCTACGCCTCGTTGCCGAGGATCGAAGATCTGCTCCCATGACTTCAGTCATTCCGCGGGAAGCGTTGGTAGTTCTTGCCGAGGTGTGGGCACTTTCGCCGGACGTCCGGCTCGGTCAGTTGTTCGCACATCTCGGGTTTCTTGGCGAACCCCACGTTGGCAAGGGGCTGGGATACATCGAAGACGATGAATTGATTGCGGTGTTGTACCGTCACAGGACGGAACTGCTGGCGCGGTCGCAGGGCGAGCCGAACCAGGCGCCGTAGCCGACCGGGACCGCCGTGTCGGTTTCCGGGAGTTCGACGCAGCCGCAGGTGGCCCCGGCGGCTGAGCGTTCACGTTCGCGCAGAAGAGGAACAACCGACCTTAAACGGTGAAGTGATGCTCGATTCAATTACACCCTATGTCGGCGAGCGCCCGCTCGCGAGCGGGCGTGGATTGAAACCGCGGGTAAATTGGCGCGATGGAATCGTCCGCCCCAGGAGCATCCCTGTTGGCGGGCATGGTATGCGGAAGTAATCGTCCAAGGCTCAGGAGCCTAAACGGCGCGAATCACCGCGACGGCTTCCATCTCGGTCAGCAGTTCGGGGCGGCAAACGTTGGCTTCGACGATCGTGTGGGGCACTTCTTCGACGCCCCACTCGGCGCAAATCTGCCGGTACCGATCGGCGTAGCAGGCCGACTTGAGATAGGTGACCGCGTGGGCGAGGTCGGCGAACGTTGCGCCTTGGGCCTGGAGAAGCTCCTGGACGTTCCGCAGCATCCGCTCGATCTGGGGCCGAAGCTCGCCGACGTGGGCCGTGGCCCCGCACTCGTCGACGCTGGCCGTTCCCGAGATGAACAAATAGGTCTGTTCGCCCAGGGCCATCTTCATGCCGCGGGAGAAGGCCGAGCCGTACTCGGGCGCTTCGTTCAGGGTGGGCGTCTGCATGACCTCGATGCGGGCGATCTCGGGGTTGAGCAGGGCGTAGGCGTCGACCACGCACAGGCTGCCGCGAGGGTGGGAGCCGCCGCCGATGCCCGTGCTGGCCGGCAGGCGCCGGACCCCCGCGCGCTCGAAGAAGGCGTTTCGCGAGGCATTCAGCTCGTCGTAGTCGCGGTCGATGTCGTCGAGATAGATCCACGTGCGCAGCACGTCGGCGAAAGAAGCGCCCTGGCGACGGACGATCTCGCGGGCGATTTCGAAGATGGCGTCGCTCTGCTGGCGGAAGGCGGGGGCGGGCTTGCCGTTGAGGCCCGCGGCGGTGACGTTGGCGACGTACAGGTGGCGCGCCTCGCCCACGGTGATCGACTTGGCCGCGACGTGCTCGTGGTCGCACGGGACGGTCTCGACGCGAACGGCTCCGACCGAGGCGGGCACGAGGGCGTAGGCTTGGAGCTCGACGTCCTGGCCCGGCCGACAAGGAGGCTGCCCCAGATAGGTCGTGGCCGGAAGCAGCGTGCCGGTGACGCCCCGCTTGCGGTAGGCATCGCGGCGAGCCTGCTCGAAGTCGTCGTAGTCGCCCCGGAGGTTGCGGAAGTAGGCTTTCTCGATCACCACGTTGCCCAGGTCGGCGTCGAGCGACCGCAGCAGCTCGGCCAGGCTGTCGTAGAGCACGCGCGATTGGGTCGCGCAGCCGTTCTTGCTCGTTGCCGAGGCGATCGGGGCGCAGCGCGCGAAGATTTCGGTCGCGGTGGAAGTACGGACCACGGTGGCCTCGACGTCGCAGATGCCCCGCGAGTGAACGGGAGCGTGATGCCGGACGCTCATCAGCCTCGTCATCGAGCGATCTCCTCTGCCCCGGGTGAACGGGTCGACGCCCGCCGCCGTCGCACGTCGAGGCGGCGACGGGCACAAAGGTTGACGACCGCGCAGCGCAAAAGCGCATCGTTGCCGCTGGAAGGCGATTCCAGGCAGCGAAGCCGATGTGCTCCCTGAGCGGGTACACCAGCCGCGGCGCGCCGGTTACGGCGCTGCGTGGTCGCAGTCGGGTGGGCCGATTTCGGTGTCGCAGGTATGCAAACGGCAGGCCCGTCCGGGCCCGCCGCCAGTGTGCCGGCATCGGATGACGGTTACTCTAATCTAACCGAAGCGGAAGACAAATGCACCGCCTCCGTCGGGTGGCACCAATGCCCTGAACGAACACCTTCCGAATGAAGGCCGACGTCAACGCCCGAAAAACCACGCGACGGCCATCACCAGGCCCACCAGGGCGGCGGGAAACAGGACCAGCACCACCAGCGGGTGGAAGATCGGCAGGGGGCGGGCGGTCTTGTCGTGCGGCCGGGCGGCGGGCGACGCGATGCCCTCGACCGACGAGCCCAGCGATGACTGCGTGTCGGCCGACTCGCCCGAGGGATCATCCGAACCCGGCGCGAATTGGGCAACCTCGGGGACACAGACAACCGCGCCCTCGCTCGCCGCGCCCATCGAGGCCGGGAGCGAGCCTCCGGGCGTTCGTCGACCTTGTGCCCCGGCGGTCCGCGGCGACTCGGGCCGGGCGAACAGATCGGGCGACGGCGCCTGCGACCAGGGACTCAGACGGGCAATCACCTCGGCGGCGGATTGCAGGCGGTCTTCGGGCTCTTTGGCCATCATCGCGGCCAGGACCTCGACGAACTCGACGCTGAGCCCCGGATTGAGGCGGCGCGGATCCAGCGGCCGCAACCAGCAGTGCGCCCGGACCTTGTCGGCGGCCGTCCCTCCGGGAAACGGCACTTTACCCGTAACGGCATAATAGAGCGTACAACCCAGCGAGTAGACGTCCCAGGCCGGCGTGGGGTTCCAGGGCGATTGGACGTGGTCGGGCGAGATGTAATCGACGGTGCCCACGATCTTCCCGAAACGGGGATCGCTTTCCGCGTCGCCTTCGACTGGGGCGGCCAGTCCCAAGTCGGAAAGCTTGGCGTGTCCGTCGGGCGTGACCAGCACGTTGCCCGGCTTGACGTCGCGATGGATCAACCCCTTGGCGTGCGCATGATGGAGTCCGGCGGCCACCTGGGAGACGATGCTGGCGGCGCCCGTCACGCGGAGCGGGCCGTTGCGGCGGACCAGCTTGCGCAGGTCGGCGCCGGGGACGTACTCGGTCACGAGGTAGCAGACGTTGCCGTCTTCTCCATCGTCGAGGGCCCGCACGAGGTTCGGGTGGTCGAGCGAGGCGAGCAGGTCGATCTCCCGCAGGAAGCTGTCGACCGCCTGGGGCGTCGACTTGCCCAGGGGCAGCACCTTGACGGCAACGACCCGCTCGTCGCCGTGGCGGCGGGCCTTGAACACCTGGCCCATTCCGCCGCGCCCGATCGAGTCGAACACGCGATAGGGGCCCAGGTTGAATTTGGTGCGCCCTTCGAGCAGTTGCTTCGACTGCCACACGTTCAGCCATCCCAGCTCGACGAGCTTCTCGGCGAGCCGCTCATCGGTCGGCGAGGTTTCGTCGTCGGCCGCCTCGGCGCAGAGCGCGGCCCAAGCCTCGTCGAGCTGTTCGCGCTCGAGCAACCCGCTCGCCAGGGCGTGACGCTGGAAGGTGGTCGGATCTCGCTGTCCCATGAGCCCGCACTCGTTCTGCCGATTCCCGGAAGGACCTGCCGGGCCGCGCTTCCTCAAGACTACGTTATTTGGATCGAAAACGACACCTGCCGCGCGAGCAGGTTCAACCGCCATCGATCCCCAGGGCCCGCCACGCCTCGGGAAGGGGGCATTCGAGCACCACCGGCTCGCCGCCCACCGGGTGGCTGACGACGAGTCGCCGGGCGTGCAGGGCGATCCCGGACGGAAAAGGCCGGCCGCTGCCGTATTTGCGATCGCCCAGGATGGGGTGCCCCCGTCCAGCCAGTTGGAGCCGGATCTGATGCTTGCGCCCGGTTTGCAGGCGCACTTCGAGCCACGATCCTCGGTCGATCGGGCCGAGACGCCGGTAGGCCAGCCGAGCCTGCTTGGCGTCTGGATGCTCGGGACCGACCAGGTGCATGCGGCGGTGCCGTTCGTCGTGGGCGAGCCAGTCGACGCACTCACCCGAAAGGGGCCGGATCGCGCCTTCCACGAGCGCCCAATAAAGTTTCTCGACGGCTCGCGTGCGGAACTGTTCGGTCAGACGCCGGGCCGCCTTCGAGGTGCGCGCGAGCAGGACGACCCCGGTCACGGGCGCATCGAGCCGGCTGACCACGCCGAGGTACACGTTGCCCGGCTTGTGGTAGCGGACCTTGACGTACCGTTTGGCCATCGCCAGCAGCGACGGTTCGCCGGCGGGGCCGCCCATGGTCACCAGCCCGGCCGGCTTGGCCACGGCCAGCAGGTGATTGTCTTCGAACAGGACGTCGAGCGCGTCGAATGTCATGGTCCGCCGCAACGGTCGAGAGGCGCCGGCCTACCGCGAGCGGGCGGCGCCGCGTAGAATGTCGCCCGGGCCACCCCGGCCCGTTCGCCGGAAAGCGCCCTCGGCAACTCGGGCGCTTTCCTCAGTGTATCAAACGGGCGACGGGTTTTTCAGTCGGACCTCCGAGGCGGGAGGAACGGATCGTGCTGGATCGGTGGCAGGTCACTTCGCCGGGCTCCGGGGAGCAACGGCCGGTCGACCCGAAATGAGAAAGCCAGATTCCTTGCCCAAGTTGATCCTCGCCAGCCGATCGCCTCGCCGGCGGGAGCTGTTGTCGCAGGCGGGTTACTGTTTCGAGGTCGCTGCGCCCGACGAATCGGCCGAGGATGCGACGTACCGGGGCGAGAGCCCGGCCGAGTTGGTCGTGCGCTTGGCCCGGCAGAAGGCGGCCAACGTGGCCCGGCGGACCGCGGCGGGGTTGATCGTCGGTTGCGACACGGTGGTCGCCTGCGGCGGCGAAATCCTGGGCAAGCCCGCCGATGCGGCGGATGCCCGGCGCATGCTCGAGAGCCTTCGCGGGCGCGAGCACCGCGTGTTCAGCGGCCTGTGCCTCTGGAAGCAACCCGAGGGCCGAACCGACGTGGGCGTGGACGTCACGGTGCTCCGCATGGACCGGCTCTCCGACGCGCAGATCGACGAGTACCTTGCCGACGGGGCGTGGAAGGGAAAGGCCGGGGCGTTCGGCTATCAGGACCGCCTCGGCTGGGTGCACGTCGTCGAGGGCAGCCCGTCGAACGTGGTGGGGCTACCGCTGGAACTGCTGGGCCGGATGCTTGCGGCTTTCGATCGCCCTTGACGGCTCCTCGTCGGCGAGCGCCGAGTCGATCCACTCCCCGGTCGATTGCCGGCGACGGCGCTCGCCGAACGAAGAGCGTCGCAAGGGGCGCGACTGGCGAAGCCGGCCTACTTGGCGGCCATGTCTTTGAGGTTCTTCAACGGTCGCACCCGAATCTTCGTGGTGGCGGGCTTCGCCGGGATGTCGCGGAGTTGTCCCAACACCATGACGTTCTTCCGGGCGGGCTTGGCCGGCACCTTCTTCTTCTCGATCTTCAGCAGGCCGGGAATGGTGAACGACCCCGGGCCCCGGCGCAGGTTCGACTTGATCTCTTCCTGCAAGGCTTCGAAGACCGCGGCCACGTCTTTCTTGGCCAGGCCGGTCGCCTCGGCGATGTTCGCGAGGATCTGCGTCTTGGTAGGAGGTTTTTTCGCTGCTTTGGCCATCGTCCGTAACCCTCCATGTGAGGTTTTGAAAAGACAAAACTCGTCCGTCCGCTTCGAGTGGACGGGATGATTAGATACGGTTTGCGGATAAATGCAAGCCGGAAATGCCCGCAGACCCCGAAAAAAACGGGAAAAAGCGTCCCCGGAAGGCGTTCGGACCGCGTTTTTACGGCCCTCGGGGCTCTTCGGCGCGATCGAGGCCCCCGCTGTGCCAAAAAAAAGGGGCTCTGGGCCCAGCCCACGACGTTGGGCTTCCGGGGGCTCGCTGCGCTCGACCCCGGCCACCCTCACCGCGCACTGCCGGGTTGGTGGTGCGAGGACGGCGAAGCACGCCCCCCACAGTGACTAATCGACCCCGATTTCTTGCCTTGGCGGTCGGCATCTTCTAAGATTTTTGGGTGTAAATGTTTATGGCGACTACGACAGGCGGCTCGACCGCGCCGGAGCAACGGCCCGAATGAACCGACGGCAACGACTCTTTGTTGCGACCGTGGCAGCGACGCTGGTGGCCCTTGCGGCGTCGAGGCCCTCGGATTGCCGGGCCGCGCCGGGCGCCGAATCGCCCGACGAGGCCGAGTTGCGCAAAGCCTTTGCGCCGCCCGACCGCACGGTCGTCCGGCTCTTGGACAGTGCCCGGCAGCTCACCGAGCAGGGCCGCTATGCCGAGTCGGTTCGCTGCCTGGGGGCGATTCTCGAAAGTCCGCAAGACTACTTCTATCTGCCCGACGAGGGCGCCTCGGCGCCCCGCAGTCTCAAGGTCGAGGCCGAGCGCCTGCTGGGCACGATGTCTCGGCGCGGTCGCGACTTGTACGAGCTGCAGTATGGGGCCCGTGCCCGGCAGTTGCTTCGCGAGGCCGTGCTGGCGGGCAGCGCCGCGGGGCTGGCCGAGGTTTCGCGGCGATTCTTCCACACGGAGGCCGGTTACGAGGCCACGCTGCTCTTGGGTCTCGACCACTTGAACCGCGGGCGTCCGCTGGCCGGGGCGCTGGCCCTGGAACGGTTGCGCCAGGTTCCCGCGGCCGCCGAGCGGTTCGAGCCCGGCTTATCGCTGGCCGCGGCCACCTCCTGGATGCGAGCCGGGATGCCCGACAAGGCGCGACAAGTCCTGGCCGACTTGAGGGCCCGAGCCCCCGATGCCCTGCTCGAAGTAGGCGACCGGGACGTGCCGATCTTTGCCGAGGGGGCCGACCCGCTCGTCTGGCTCAGCGAGTTGATCGGTCCACCGACGACCTCGGGCGGCGAAACGGGCCAACAGTGGCCGATGTTTCGAGGCAACGCGGCGCGGAACGGCTCGAGCCCGGCCGGCGGGGTTTTGCTGAACCGCCGCTGGCAGGTGTCGACGGCCGATCACCCCTTGGTCGGCGCCCTGATCGAACAGATCGCCGAGTCCGACTCGGAATGGGAACGGCCCGCCCTTCCGGCGCTGGCGCCGATCGCCGTGCGCGACACGGTTTTGATGCGGACGACGCGGAACCTGCTCGCGCTGGATTCGCAAACGGGCAAGCGGCTCTGGGAGGTGCCCGTCGACGATCCGCTAGCCACGCTGTTCGACGCCACGCAGAATACGCCGTTCCGGCGCCTTCCGCAGATCGAGATATCCGTTCGCCTGCGCATGTGGTCCGACGCGACGTTCGGGAAGCTCAGCAGCGATGGCGAGCGGGTCTTCGCCGTCGAGGATCTGCAACTCGAGATGGACGGCTTTCCGCTGCACGCCCTGGCGCGAAACCTTCCGCGAATTGAAGACGCCTCCCGGCCTGCGCCCCATAACCGGCTGGCCGCCTACGACGTCGACACGGGCAAGCTCGTCTGGCACGTGGGGGGCCCCGAACGCGACGCGCCGCTGCCGCTGGCCGGTTCGTTTTTCCTCGGGCCTCCGTTGCCCTTAACGGGCCGGCTCTATGCGATCGCCGAAGCGATGGGCGAGATTCGCCTGATCGTGTTGGACGGGAAGAGCGGCGAGTTGCTCTGGTCCCAGCAGCTTGCCGGCACCGACCTGGCGATTCTCAAGGATCCCCAGCGGCGGATGGCCGGAATCTCTCCCTCCTACGCCGACGGCGTGCTGGTGTGCCCGACGGGCAGCCGGTCGATCGTGGCCGTCGATCTGGCCACGCGTTCGCTGCTTTGGGGGTACGCCTATCCGGAGGCCGAGGCGCCGGCCGAGCGTCAAACGATTTTTTTCGGGGGCCCGCACCTCTGGGACGCCGGTTCGGGGGCCCGCTGGAGCGACTCGAGTGCCGTGGTCGCCGAGGGCCGCGTGCTGGTCACCCCCATCGAGTCGGACGCGTTACACTGCCTGAGCCTGGTCGACGGGCAGTTGCTCTGGAGAGAGCCGCGCGGCGACGATCTGTATCTGGCCTGCGTGTACGGGGGCAAGGCCGTGCTCGTCGGCCGAAGCGGCCTGCGAGCCGTGGCGCTGCAAAACCCGGAGCACGTCGACGCGTCCCGTTCCGGGGGCCGGCCCGTCGCGGCCTGGGACGGCCGCACCGTCGCGTTTCCCGCCGGCGCCATGCCGAGCGGCATGGGATACCTCAGCGGCAACCGCTACTACGTGCCCCTGTCGACCGCCGAGGTGCTGGCAGTCGATCTCGACGCGGCAGAGCCGGTCGCGTCGTTCGCGTCGCGCGACGGGCACGTGCCGGGGAACCTGGTGGGCTACCGGGGGAGGATCCTGTCGCAAACCGCCTCGGGGCTCGAAGCCTTCGACGATCTGTCGGCCCTGCGCGAGCAGGTCGACCGCCGGCTGGCCGCCGACCCCGGCGACGCCGAGGCCGAGGCCCATCGCGGCGAGATCCTCTGGCACGACGGCAACCTGCCCGAGGCGATCGAGTGCTTCCGCCGCTCGTATGGCTTGGCGCCCACGGCGAAGACGCGGCAGCTATTGCGCGACGCGCTGTTCGAAGGGCTCCGCACGCAATTCGCCGCGCATCGCGACGACGTCGACGAGATCGAGGGGCTCATCGACGAGGCGGGCCAGCGGGCCGCCTTCCTGCGGCTGAAGGCCGCCGGGCTCGAACGGGCCGGCGAGCACGGGGCGGCCTGGCACGCGTACTGGAAGCTCATCGACCTCGAGGGCCAGCGCCGCGAGTTGAAACCGGTCGACGCGTCGCTTCTGATCCGCCACGACCGCTGGATTCGTGGCCGGGTCGAGGCGCTTCACGAGACCGCGCCGCCCGAGGTCCGCGAGGAGATCGACCGCGTCGCGGCCGAGCGGCTCCGCGCGGCGCTCGATCGGGGCGGCGCCGAGGCGATCGAGCGTTTTCTCGACGACTTCGACTTCCATCCGATCGCCGCGCAAGCCCGCCTCGATTTGGTGCGAAAGTATGAAGCGTCGGGCGATCTGCTGGCCGCCGAGCTTCTCTTGCAGGAGGAGGAGAAGCGCGAAGGCACGCCGGAAGGCAGGGGGCGGGCCGTCGCCCGGCTGGCCGACGTCCTGCGGCGCGCGAAGCGCTGGGACGACGCGACCGTCTGCTATCGCCGGCTGCAGAAGGAGTTTGCCGAGACGGTCTGCCTCGACGAGAAGACCGGCAGCCGGATCGTCGAGGGCCTGGCCGAGGACGATCCGGTGCGGCTCCGGCTCGCGCGGGCCGTCGAGTGGCCCATCGGCGAGGTCGTGGTGACGAAATCGACCGCTCCCGCACAGGAGGAGCCGATCGCCGGCCGCCCGCCGGTGCCCCTGGCCGGCGAGAGCGGGCCGTTTCTGTCGGCGACGACGATCGGGCTCCAGCAGCGCCCGCCCCAGCTCGTCGCCCGCGACGGCCTGGGCCGGCGGCGGTGGAGCCTGTCGCTGATGGAGGTGGCCCCACGGAGCGGACTGCTTCTGGAGCGCGGGTGGATGCGGTACGCGGCCTGCGGGCACCTGCTGCTTTTCAGCAACGGCCAGAGCATCTTGGCGGTCGATGCCTTGGGAGTCGACGCGACCGGCTCGCCACGCGTGCTGTGGCATCACGATCTCGATCAGCCCGCGGACGGGCTTCCCGTCGAAGGCCGGCTTCGCGTGCGTCTGGCCAACCTGGCCGGCCTGGGGCCCGCGCCCGAGTTCGCGAGGCAGTCGCAAGAGCCGAGCCAGACGCCCGGTGCGCTCGGCGAGCAGGTCTTCTGTTTCGTGCAGTCGCGCAACTGCGTGGCCGTGGATCCTCGCACGGGACAAACGCTGTGGATCCGCCAGAACGTGCCCCGCGACGGCGAGGTCTTCGGCGATCGCGAGCACGTGTTCGTCGTGTCTCCGAAAGAAACGACGGCCACGGTGTACCGGGCGGCCGACGGCGAGCATCTCGGCCAGCGGGAGATTCCCGTGGGAAGTCCGCGCATGTTCTTCGGTCGCCGGGTGCTCATCTGGCGGCGCGACGGCAGCCGCCGCATGCTCGAAATGATCGACGCCTGGGAAAGCCGTCGGCTCTGGCCCGTTCAGGAGTATTCGTCGCGGGCCGGTCTCCGCCAGGTCGACGACAACACGGTCGCGGTGTACGAGGGCGACGGCCGGCTGGTGCTCGTGCAATTGGCGGACGGCCGGGCGCTGGTCGACACCCGTTTCACGCCCGAGCCGGTCCTCAACGACGCGCTCGTGTTCCCGTCGCCTCGGGGATACGTGGCGGTGGCGTACGACTCGCGGGGCACCTCGAGCCGCAACTTACGGCGATTCCAGTTGCAGAACATGCCGAGCGTTCGGGTGAACCGGGGGCAGGTGCTCGCCTTCGACCGTCGGGGCAAGGTGCTTTGGGATTCGCCCGTGACCGTGCAGGACCAATGGCTGCCCGTCGACCAACCCCGCGACCTGCCCGTGCTGACGTTCGCCAGCCTCGCCCACAATCCCGAGGGCGGCCAGACGCGATCGTCGACCTCGATCCTCTGCATCGACAACCGCACGGGCCGGCGGATCTGCCAGGAGGAGTTTTCGCACGCGGCGGCCGGCTACGGCACGACCGGCGATCCCGAGACGACGACGGTCGCGATCGCGCTGCCCCAAGTCTCGCTGACCCTGGAGTTCACCGACAACCCGGTTCCGGCCGAGCCGATCGAGCGCGAACCGGCATCGACCAAGCCGACGGTCGGCGAAGCGATCTGGCGGGCGCTTCGCGCGGCAGCCGCCGACTTGCCCTCGCGGTAGGGGGTGGGTGCTTGGCGCAATCGAAGCGGTCTTGCGGATCGGACACCTTGCCGTCCCAAGTGCGCGTTTCCGCACTGCCGGCACCTTGGCGCTGCCCACGGCGTCTCCCCCGGCCGGCGCACCGAACCGGAAACGAACCAAAGCAGTACAATAGACTTGAGATGCTCCTGGCCGACGCGGGCCCGAGCGTGCTACGAAGGATCGCGACGATGCCGATTTCCCCCCCGATAGCGTGTGTGCTGCTGGCAGTAGCCGTCGTGTTTGGCGCGGCCGGGCCGATTTGCGGGGCATCGCGGGATCCGAACGTCGCCCGAGCCGTCCATCGCGGCCTCGAATGGCTGGCGCAACAGCAGTCGGGCCAAGGAACCCGCCGCGGTCTGGGGCGCTGGACCGCCAACGACGGGCGGTATCCGGCGGCCATGACCGC
>Ga0334901_1001004_pt1 | contig 33068 bp, 36 predicted proteins | sample GraSluR3_MG_3_FD_207216 | JGI IMG/M metagenome (GOLD analysis project Ga0334901, IMG submission 207216) | Sludge microbial communities from methane-producing bioreactor in Wageningen University, Netherlands - Granular Sludge_15_08-R3 | ecosystem: Engineered > Bioreactor > Anaerobic >... | reverse complement strand
GGAACTCTTATCGTTTGAAAGAAACCAAAAGATGGTTAAAAGAACAGGAATGATGTGTTGTTTTTTTAACTATAGGTGGGGGAGTTTTCGATTAAAATATGGGGGATTTTTCGATTGACAAATACAGTAAAATCGCTGTCTTGCTGATTGGCACTGTCCACATTGTTATTTATGGCTATAAAGCGGATATCAGAGCCGGGGAACAATACCTCGGTATAATAGCCGACCTTAAGGTAGTCTCTACCGAGACGGCTCATGTCCTTTACAACGATGGTGCCGATGTTGCCTTCTTCCACTTGGGATAAAAGGCGCTGCCAATCCGGTCTGTCAAAGTTAGTGCCGCTATACCCATCGTCCACAAAGAATTCTGTGTTTGCAAATCCGCTGTCATCTGCGTACTTCTGCAGAATGGACTTCTGGTTTTTAATGCTGTTGCTGTCACCTTGCAGCTCGTCATCACGAGAGAGCCTGCAGTAAAGTGCGGTGATTTTATCGATATTCTTCACAGTAATATTTGACTGTCTGTTATTCATGTGTTCCTCCTTTCCGACAGTCTTCAAGCGGTACTCTATATTCCCGTACTACTGTGAAGAAGTCAAGTTATTTAGAGCTAAGAAGCCTTCATTTCAAGGCTTTCAGTGTCATTAAGTATCATGCGTTTCAGCTTGTCATAAGCAGTTTCTTTGGCGGTATTGCTGACTGCCGATTCTATAATGTAGAGCGTGTCACCGATTACTTTTTCGGTTACGCTTACGGTTTTAACATCCATCATGGTCTCCTTTCTGCCCTGGGGTAGGGGCGGTCTGATCTCTACAGCTTTTCAACTCGGACAGCGGCGTGGGGCTTCGTGTAAAAAAACGCGCTTTCAAACGAGGGAATAGGCGCACAGTCCTGATAAAATGGACATAATTACGTTAAATGCAATGTGAATTTAATCTTGATAGAGTACATTTTTTAATGAAAATAGGCACAGCAGAATATCCACTGTGCCTTATCCCATTTGCCTTGTCATATAGCTTAGATATTTATCTGAATAACCTTTACTGCCTCTGGGCGGATAAGTTTTCCATCAAGGAACTCATAGGCAAGATAGCCGATCTGGTCGAGTACAGCGAACTTCTCCGACAATGTGCGAACGCCGATGGGGCTTCTGCCGATAACCCAGTAGTAGCTAAAGTCACCAAAGGCGATAGGCTTGGCACCGGCATCCGCATCTGGCATATACTCGGACATAAGCACCTTCTTGCCAAGGATGGTATCATCGCTGTCACGCCAGAGGTAATTCCCGGCATTGTCCTTCAGGGTACGCAGTGCAAGGGCAGTCTTGTCGTTCATGAGCCATACGGCATTTTTACGGTACTCCGGCTTTACAGAGAAGTACAAGCCAATAACATCATCATAGGTGATTGCATTGAGAGATGCAGCAACTTCCGCTCCGCTGGTGGCGCTTAGAATGCCTGTGGGCATTTCATTGCCGTTGCCGTTGATAAAGGCATTGTCCTCGGCCCTGCCGAAGTTTTTGGCAAAGCGTTTTATGAGGTAGTTTTCAATATCGAAACTGGCATCATGTATGAATGACTCATCCAATTTTACTAAAGCCGCCAGCTTCCAACTGTCTACAGTACTGATGGTGAAATCATCGATACCATCGTAAATAGGAACGGCATCATTTTCCGCTACCCACTGAGCAAGGTCATTGCTGTCCTTGGCGAAAATACGGTAACCGGAGCTATAGGCCTTAATGACCGTACCTATATTGCGGAACAGACTTTCTTTTTCAAGAGCCGCCATATACTTATTTTGTGCGCCGTTCGGCATTGCATAAAGACCGGTTCCGGTGCTGCGGCCTTTTGAGAGTTCATCATAACTGCTGTCATAGCCGCGCATAGCGTTCCAGAAGTGCTTGTCATATTCCGGAGAGCCGGTATAGGATAATCTTTCAGTGTAAGTACTCATAAATTCTTCCTCCTTATTTCTTGTCACAAACAGGGCATCTGTATAAACCCAGTTCGTTATAACTGAGCGGTCTGGCAATTTGCTTTAACATACCGCTGTGGCAGTCCGGGCAATGGATATCATAAGCAAAAGCCATTTCCATATCGTGGGGCTGTTTCGAGTGGAGACGATAATACTTGTGCAATTTTCCATGATCATCTTTAACGACAGAATCTCTTAAAAACAGATCGCAGTAACTTTCTGTGTATTCATCAGAATAGAATGAGTGCTGCGGATGAAGGAGCGTTCCTTCCTTGTTTCTTGCTATGAGCGGATAATTTGCCATTTTGAATTCCTCCTAAAATTGTTATTGTGGTTTTTTGATTTTTGGCCGGTCATACTGCTTTACCAGAACGATAGGTGCACCCGGCGCTACGGCAGTATTGGAGCAGGTCATCGTAACCATTGATGTGGATGTTGGAATACCCATCAGTGACGGTATAGCGGATTTCTTTCGTTATGGTCACAGGCTCGCCGGAACGGTTGCGAAGATGTATTTTGCCTTTGGCGCTGTTATGGCTTCTGCCATAGAGCAGGTCAATCAGAGTCATGCCGTTTTCCTCCCTTCATGAAGATGTAGCCGCGCATTTGGCAAAAGTTTGAAGCCTCTGCATATGAGCGGAAGTAAAACTCGGATGCTCCGTCTACTACCTTCCACCGGGCAGACTCGGCGTTCTTGCTCATGAATAGCACTACCGGCTTCATATCCTTGCGGCGGTAGAGTGACATGCCGTCATAATGGTCATCGCTAAAATCAGATGGACTGCTCTGTTTTGTGATTTCGCTCTCGGCATCCATCATGCCGATAATTCTGATTCGGTTCATATTCCTTTCCTCCAATCGTGTAAAACATCATCTATATAAACGGTGCTCTGGTGGTGGTAGCAGTGGCAGTGTCGGTGGCAGACATTTTCACAGCTGCCACTGCCAAAAGCCAAGTATCCCAAGGGTTTTAGCTACTTGGTGGCAGTGGTGGTCGTATTTGTCCACTTCATATACACAGTCCATAATCTTTGTTACACTTTCTCTCTGTATATACAGTTTTTCAAAATTCAGCTTAGAAGTTGAAAGCACTGCCACCACTGCCACTAAACACCGGAAACCCTTGCACTGTGGGCATTTTTCCAGTGGCAGTTCTCATTTTTACTGCCACCAGTACTGCCACTAAATTGAGAGAACTGCCACTAAGCAAGGAATTCGGCACCCTCATATCCATAGGCCTGTGCATATTGTTCTTTTGCCTCCAGCGTTAATGTGTAATTCCGATAGTAGGTACCGTTGTTACGTTTAACCGACATATCGGCAAAGGTTGTGTCGAGGTGGTCGGCAAGCGTCTTTCGGAAGTCACCGGCTGTCTTGGCGTAACCGTTGTTATTATCGTAGCACCATGCCCTGTATACCTTGTAAATGCGCCCGGTAGAACAGCTATCTTCAATCTTGCGGCGCGGCCTTTCGGTCATACATTCATTGTAGAAACTGATAACGGAGTTGTTTTCACTCATATAGGTGTCACGCGCCTCACTGACAGAATGCGGCTCGGAAAAGCGGTAGCCGTTGGCAATAACCGTCTGCAGAGCCTTTACTGCTTTATAGACGATGCCTTCACGCTCGGCATATAGCTTGTCGAGCAGGGTCTTGTCCTGCTTGTCTTTCGGGATGACATTGGGACACTCCACCACCATGATGCGGTCATAAATCCATTTGCCATCATCACCGCCAAACTTGGGGAGTCTGTTCATGCAAAACCAGAGCAGACCGTTATAGGTGAACTCAAAGGCTTGTTGTCCTTTGAACTCGGCATACAGGCTATCGCCGCCTGTTATTTTCTTAAAGGTTTTCAGTTCGTCCACCGAGAGAAAACTCATATCTGAGCTACCGGCAAGACGTGTGCCATAAATTGCGCCAGTACCAAATCTGGATTCAATATCCTTAAGGTCAGTACCGATAAAGTTCCCTTTGCCGAGCAGATGCTCTACAAGGCTCTTTAACTGAGATTTTCCGGTATCGCCATCGCCTACAAGGAAAAGTGCTTTTTTCATTCTCCAACCTTTAATGTTGGATATGCAGGCTCCTATGAATTCCAGCTGCAGTTGCTCTATGGCCTTATCACCATTCGTGAGGGTGTGCATATATCTGTCAAACACCGGTGTGGGTGTTTCTTTGCCTGTCCAGCTACATGGGATTTGGATGGTGGAGAGAATATCCGGCGAGTGCGGCATAAGCGTCATTTCATCTACCCGTATATGGAGCAGGCCGTTACTGAAGTTTATTAAGTCCTCAATTGAATTGAGGGCATCCTGTCCTACATATTTGAGGTCAGTTGTGATTTGATTGTATGCTTCGGCTACTTTGCCCATGGATACAAGTTCTTCGTCATATTCCGCTATGTAGCTTTTCATGACGCCTTTGAGCATATCCGGAGCATATAACCGGTAACAGCCGTCTTCATATACATAGATGAGGAGAGCCTGTCTGCCGTTGTCACGGACGAGGATATAATGCAGATGCTCTCGCGTCCACTTTGCCAATAGCGGCGGGAACACATACGGCGCTCCTTTTTCATCAAATTTAATGAAGTGCGGGTGATCCATTTTAGATTTATGGAACACGCCATCACAGGCTTCGATGCCGACAGCTATAGTGGATTCACGGTAATCGTCACGCTCCCACTTGTCGCGGTACAACGCGGAATCTCGGAATACAGAATCAATACCATCGGGATCGGGGCCGGTACGGAAAGCAATTATTGCACAGAGTGCAGCGTCCGCTTCGGATTGGGAGCCGTAATCACTGAAATCTCCCTCGTCATATAACTTCTTGAACTTATCGCCGTTTTTCTGTTTCCGGAGATTGCAGACGATGTCGAAGTCGGCGCGGTCACCGTCACGTTTGGCACTATACTTGGTTTTTTCCTTGCGGCGCATATTTTTATCCAATGTTGTGAGGACGGCGGCGGTACATTCATGCAGAGGCTTATCCTCGATGATATTGCCGGTATAGGCTGCATATCGGTTTGTGATACCTCCGACATACAATTCAAGGTCATTGCTGGGATTCTTCTGATAGAACCGCTTATCCAGCCTAACCTTGCCTTTATTGTCGATATAGGTCGGTAGCTTAGAAAAATCGCATTTGCCGTAGATATGTATGCCGCCTCCGCTGACAGAGCGCTCGGTGTAGGAATCAAACCGGGCAAGCAGCGTTTTTACCAATGGGTCTGATAACTCTCTGTGGTCGATGTCGAGGAAGAAGTAGCCATCTGGGATTTTGAATCCGACACCGGCTGCATGAAACTTATCTGCCGCAGCCACAACTTCATCGTAGGTTACCCATGTGTTGCTGTGTGCATCGTCAGTTCCGGTTGCACCGCCATTTGCGGCAAAAGGATTCTTCGTCGGTTTTCCGTTTTTGTCCGTTCCCCAGCGCCACAGAAACCATATCCGCATCAGCTTTAGCTCCTGCATTGAATCGCTCATCATGTCCACCTCCTCTCCGTAAGATTTGCGCTTTCATTATCTGTGTGCCGAGTTTTTGAGTAGCCACTCCTTATAGGCATCTACCGGTATTAAAATCCTCGTACCAATTCGTATGGTTGGGAATCCCGGCATTTTTACAAGTTCGTAGGCCTTCGGTAGGCTTATGCCCATCTGTGCCGATAGCTCCTGCACACTCATGGTCGTTTTTTCCATTTGCTCTTTCCTCCTTATCTTGATATTCATTTTGGTTTCTACATCCACCATTCACTACCGTTCCAAAGGCAGCCACCTGTTCGTGGTCTCCTCGTATTCAATTGCAGCAGAGGCGCTCCGGCTTTCACCATCTTGGCGGCGGCACTGCAAAGGTATCTCTCGCGGGTGGACTATTTAGTTGTCAAGGAACATAAATCAAAGAGTTTTACAATTTGCTCTTGTATTTAATGCCATTATATAATAGAATGTAAGCGAAGTGAAATTCTCAACGATTACACAAACGATTACAATCAAAGGGTGAATGATATGAAACGACTACCGGTAGAAAATCTTGGTTTTGTTGAAATAGGCGGCGTAGGCGAAATGATATACAGGGCTGTGCGATTTCCTGAGTATATCCCGGACTATGATGATAACGGCGAAATAATCAAACCTATCTTCACAGGGGGTCATGCTCCCCAAAGCGGTACTGATACTTCTCTGACTGGCCAAGAATTGTTGGTTAGCCTATGTAATCTTTACGGTAAACTAAATAACCCAGACAGCACTGTTTCGATTACAGATGCCGTCTGGGATTGGTGTAGAAGCAATATTCATCCTTATGAAATTGATAGTCTTTATGAAATGCTTAAAAGCGAGAAATTTGCGCATATCACTTACAGGGATTTGATACAGAATGACGCAACCTTCAGCATTAAACGATTCATAAAAGATTTGTGCGACTTAGGTACGGTCTTTGAACTGTACTTTGCCTTGAGAAGAGTTAAATACTACGGCGAAATTGACTTCGCAAAGAATCTTTATTATGAAGGTAGGCTTTGTGACAGCCTCGCTTTTCTTGAACGATACAGGCAATATGAGGATGATGAGGAATTCAAGGCTCACATTTTAGAGAATTACGATGACCATATATTGCAAGCGATTGATATGTTCCCAGATTTCCGGATGAGGCTGAAATTAGATAAGAAAACCGGGAAAGTGATGTATGGAGCCGATATTCAATCGGTGTTCGATATTTGTTGGTACACCTTTTCCAGAATGGTAGCTGACGTTGCACCGCCGGTTGATGATGACCTTAACTATTTTGAATCGCAAGGCTCCATACTGTCCTGCCTTGCCTGCGGGGAATATTTTGTACGGCATTCAAGTAGACAATTGTATTGCAGTAGTTGGGATTGCCAAGCCGAGCGTAATCGTAGGAATAGACGAGCAAGCTATGCTCGGAAAAAGGCAGCAAAAGCTGAAAATAAAGAATAAAAAAAGACCTCGCTACCATGCTCGGTGGGATGATTTAATAGCTATAATGAGCATTAGCAAAATAAATAATTCAAATTCTCAAACATATAAATCTATTCAATTAATTTAATAGAAACTCTTGTATTGTGCGTTTGAGCGTGCTATAATACATGATATAAAGTGTTTATTAGAGGTGTACACATGGAAATAAATTGGCTTACCCCTCAAGAAGCTGGTATTGAATGGGGTATAAAGACAAGGCGTGTGCAGGAACTTTGCTCAAATGGTCGGATACCTAATGTTGTTCGAAAAGGGCGTATGTGGTTGATTCCTCAAGGCACTCCCAAGCCGATTGATGGTCGAACAAAAGAGGCTAGGGAGCTTAACGAACGGACAAATAGAATAAATACAGGGAAGTATAAACAAATGCTTCATTCCCAAAGGTGAGGTTGACAATGAAAAACAAAGCAGAAAAAGATAAATATAAGCCGCAGTTAGTATCTCTTTTTTCGGGATGCGGGGGATTTGATCTCGGCTTTAAGAAGGCCGGGTTTAATGTTATTTGGGCAAACGATTTTGATTCGGATGCTCAAGCCGTTTACAACCTAAATTTTGGCGATGGTTTTGTTGATACCCGTGACATTTTGAATGTCGGGGTGGAGGATATTCCTGACAGTGATATTCTCACCGCTGGTTTTCCTTGCCAGCCCTTTTCTAATGCTGGTAATCGAAAAGGGGTACATGATTCACGTGGCATGCTTTACAAGGAGTGCCTGCGAATAATCGAGGAGAAGATGCCCAAAGTCATTGTGTTTGAAAACGTGAGAGGGCTTTTATCAACTAAATATATAGATGGACGTAATTTAACCGAAGTTATCGTTGAAGACTTATCAACCATGAATGGTATTGGCTACAATGTAATATATCAACTTGTAAATGCAAGTGATTATGGTGTACCACAAAATCGATATAGGGTACTGTTTGTTGGTATCCGTAAGGACTTGGGGAAAACTTTCGTATTTCCGGATAAGCTGCCCAAAGAAAACCTCACCCTAGGCCATGTTCTTGAACAACCTCAGGATGCACCGAATCAAGTACATTGGGAACTTTCTCCACAAGCATTGGATATGATTACTTACATACCGGAGGGTGGTTCGTGGAAGGATGTTCCCTACGAACATCTCGCGCCGCGCTTTCGGCGTATACGTGACCAGATGAAGAAATATCGATCTCCAAATTTTTATCGGCGCTTCGCTCGTACCGAAATAAGCGGGACGATAACAGCTTCTGCCCAACCCGAAAATTGCGGAATTATACACCCTCTAGAAAACCGGCGTTATACTATACGTGAAGTGGCTCGGATACAGACATTTCCCGATGACTTTATTTTTATTGACGATACACCACGTGACATAACAGCGATGTATAAGGTTATTGGGAATGCGGTGCCTGTAACCTTGGCAGAAAAGATAGCAACTGCAATAATGGAGCAGGTGTTCGCGGAGGGAAATGTTCAATGATAAATACTGACAAAGCCTATCTTTTAGGTCTCATAATCGGTGGCGGTACATTCGGCAACGCAGAAGATGTTTTTAGCATACGGTTACCTTTCAAAAAGTGGGGTTCATATATAGATAATCCTCAACGTGCAGGGCAAATCTCACGAGATATCATGGGCGTTGTTAGCCCTATGTTCCGTAATACATACGGCCTAATTGTAAGCTTTGAAGCTTCTGAAAACGTGTGGAACATCTTATGCGATGGGGATACATCATTGCTTAAAGCCGATTTGCAGAACTATGGAATTTCTTGTGATGGTGAACTGCGTGCGAATGCAGATATTAGTTTGGTTTGCGCTGAGTTAGTTGACGACAATTTGAAACGCCGTTTTGTTGCTGGCCTTGCTGATTCAATTGGTAGCATGGCAAAATCGCAACGTAGATTTACTGACGAGAACCAGATACTTTCCCTTGAAATTAAGGGGCACAATTTTAAGTTTGTATGTGACCTTTGCCGCTTGTTACACAGCATAAACTGTATTCCAGACCAGGTCAATTGGAATCACCCTAACATTCATTGCACAAATAACCCTTATTATACCACTTGGAATAAGGGGTTCAAACTCCGTATCCTACTTGACCAGTACGCACGATTTGGCGCGTTCGCTTTTCGGACAAAAGCGGAATCGTCCGTTGAGAATAGAAATTTACAACAGCAGACACATACGGCTCTACCTTGCCCGGAACAGAGAGTAAATGTTACTCCCTCGTGTATACATCCTGCGGAAAATGACACTTTGCTACCTGAGCTAATTCGTGGAGGGCACTATATCCATTATCGCCATTTTTGTGCTGTTCTTGGCTGTGAACATGCGCCCTATGACAAAATAACGGCTGAGTTTTCTAGACTTGGTGAACTGATTATACCATTTCCCATTCAATGCAGAGATTCAATTCTTCAAATAGAAGCAATCATTGCAGGTGATCCACTTTTAGCAGGACGAAACTATTCTGATATTAGTGTGAGTGTGTCTTCATTGCTAGCGCAATTTGAAAATGATAGAAATGCATTGCTTTATGGGACTACTCTTGAAAATGGATATCCGATTAGAGAGGTTCTACAAGCGGTTGCATATATCATTGCCACTGATAATGAGCTTTTTGGGAAACGCCCAAAGCGTTATATTGAAATTATAGAACGACATATCAAGAACGATTCCGCTTTAAGTGTGGCGATTCGCAAGCCGGATTTGCTCACTCCGTTAATCATTTTGGGGAACGGACGCGGTGTGTTAGTGGGAGCAGAGAACCCTAAGGTTTATGCGAAATTAGTTACGCATTCACCCGATAATTGCTATAAATTGCAGGTCCGCCCTATAACAGAGGAGGACTTGCGAAATGCGGAATGAAATATCATATTACCCAGAAATTCAGCGGTTTATTGAAGCGCAATTAAAAAGCAACTTCAAGGCCAGTAGCAAACGAGATTTATATGTTTTTTGGGGAATAGGTGAATTAAAGTCTAATCTTCAAAGAATTATTGCCGAAAATCCCTTAGAGTGTGTTTGCGCAGAAGAATTTTCAAGGCGTGTGCCACCACTTAGCCTTGATATATTCGCTCTTGTTACAGATGGGCAAAGATTCGAATTGCTTATACTGGAAGTAAAACTTGACAAGAGCGCTGGGCTGAGCGAGTGGTCACAACTGGTTGGGTACTGTCTCGTGTCAGGCGCAAAATACGGATTGCTTTTGAACATTGATAACGGTGGAAGCCCACGATTGACGCAAATGCTCCAAACAGAGCGGCACATATCCAAAATTCAAACAATTGTAAATGGGGAGGAGCGCGAGCACATTCTTGGGTTTATGCAATGGAATAGCTTAACGCAAAATTTTGAGTACAGTAACCTCGGGATCATAAAGTCATTATCTGATTTGAGTGATAGGCTTGTGGCTGAATTTGCATAATATATAAACTTAAGGCGTTCTTTTCAATCCCGCATTTATACTATCAGCATAGTTAATAATATAACCTTAGCCAATAAAGAAAGACTGCACTAAAGGTTTCATCCTTCGGTGCAGTCTTTACTTTTGCCTCCGCTTGAAGAGAGTCGGTCAAAAATTTACTTGTTTTCATAAATCCCTAAGTTGAACTCCCTTTTAGCCGGCTGTGACAATGAGAAAGTGGGACTGGCGCTTATATCGCCGGAAGAAACAGGTTCACGCTGATACAGGAGTTCACGCGTCAACCTGAAAAACCGTGCCTATTCACCCGGTCCCTTGGTGCCGCTTGCTTTCAGATAGTTGCCGTCGGTTTGGACGATCACCGCGCCGTCGCGGTCGGTCCGGTAGACCTGCAGTCCCGCGCAGTCGAGCAGTTCCAGGGTGGACCAGGCGGGATGGCCGAAGTTATTGTGGGCGCCCACCGATATTACCGCCACCCCCGGGTCCACCCGTTCCACCAGCCCGGGCAGCAATAAACGGCTGCCGTGATGAGGTACTTTTAACACATCGGCCTCTAAAGGAACTTTTCTCCGGAGCAAGCTTTCCTGCGCCGCTATCTCGATGTCCCCGGTAAACAGAAACGAGCGGCGGCCGTAAGTAACTTTTAGCACCAGCGAGCAGTCATTCAAGTTATGTGCCCCTTTCCCCGCCGCCTCATCCGGCGCAAATACTTCAATTTTCAATTTGTCATCCAGCCGGAGGAGGTCGCCGGCCGCCGCGGCCCGTACCGGTATGCCCGCGGCGCTCATTTTTTCCAGCAGCTCCCTGTAAGCGCCGGGGATTTCTTCCTGTCCCCCGCTTCCGCCGGCGGCTCCGGCCGGCGAAACCACCGCCAAACGCACCGGAAATTTTTCCACCAGGTAAGCCGCCCCGCCGCAGTGATCCTCGTGCGGGTGGGTCAACACCAGGGCATCCAGGCGCTGCACCCCGATCTTGCGCAGGTACGGGGCAACCACCCGGTCGCCGGCGCCGGTGCCGGTCCCGTATTCGTCCCGCCAGCCACCGGTATCGATGAGCATGTTTTTCCCGCCCGGAGACTGCAGCAGGATGCTGTCCCCCTGCCCGACATCCAGGAAATGCACCGCCAGCCTTTGCCCGCCGGTCCAGGGCCACCAGATCAAGAGCAGGACCACGGCCAGCGCCGCGGCCACGGCCAGCCAGCCCTTTACCCGCTCCCGGCCGTCAGCGCTCAATTTCCCCGGGCGCAACCCCGCCGCGGCCAAAAGCCCGGCGTACCAGGCCCCCACCAGCAACACGGGCGGCGTGGCCAGGTACCTTACCGCCCCGGGCAGCTGCCGGAACCAGCCCACCAGGCCGAGAAAAAGGTCCAGGACGGCACCGGTGGCGGCGTTTACCAGCCCGGCCAGGGGCAGCCACAACACGCCCAGGAGCGCCGCCAACACGCCCAAAAACAGGATCAAACCCACCAGGGGCACCGCCAGCAGGTTGACCGGGATGGATACCACCGATATCAGGTTGTAGTACCAGGCCACGAGCGGCACGGTCGCCAGCTGGGCGGCCAGGGGGACGGCGATGCCCGGGGCGGCGGCGCGGTTCAAACCTGCGGGCAGGCCCCGCAGCAGGCCGGATAAAAAGTTGTTCAAGCCCGGCCCCAGGTATAAAATGCCCCAGGTCGCGGCAAAGGAAAGCTGGAAACCGGGGGTGAAAAGTTCACGCGGTTTCCAGAGCAGCAAAACCAGTGCCGCCAGGGCCAGGGTGGTGGGCCAGTCCCGCTCGCGCCCCAGGTAATGCGCCCAGAGCAAGAGCAGCGCCATGATTGTGGCCCGGAGCACGGCCGGCCCCGCGCCGGTCATAACAGCATATAAAAGCAGTACCGGCGTGGCCAGGGGAGCGGTCAACCCGGGCGGCAGCTGCAACAACCGGAAAAAGGCAATCACTCCGCCCAGCACCAGGCCCACGTGCATCCCGGAAACACAGAGGATGTGGACAATCCCGACCTCACTAAAAACCTCAAGGGTTTCTTCGGCGATCAACCCCCGGCTGCCGAAAACAATTCCGTTCAGCACCGCCGCCCGGGCGGGTGCCAGCTCCGCGGCAGCCGCGGCCGCAAGCCGCTCCTTGAGCCGCAATACGGCACCGTATACCGGGTTGCCGCCGGCGCCCGTTTTTTGCACCGCGTCCCCGCCCCTGGCCGACAGCAGCACCCGGACCCCCTGCCGCTCAAGATAAGTCCGGTAATCAAACAACCCGGGATTCCCGGCGGGACCCGGGCGGGCAAGCAGCCCGTCCACCCGCAGCAGATCACCGTAGCGGTAAACCCGGTCCGAATCTTTCAGCGCCAGCCGCACCAGTCCGGAAACGGCCCGGCGCTCGCCGCCCGCGACCACCTCCCGCGCCCGCAGCAAGTAAAAAACCTGGTTTTCCCGCGCGTCCGGCTCACCGGCCACCTGCCCCGTCAGCACCACCCGGCCGCCGGCGTAATCAACCAGCGCGGTTCTGCTTGCTTCAACCTCCAGGCGCACCAGCGCCAGGCCCAGCAGGAGAAAAAGCACTAAAATAACCCGGCGGTTATCCCACCGGGCCGTTATATATCCCGCCGCCGCGACCAAATAGCAAAAAAACGCCAGGAGCAACGCCGCGGAAGCCTTAATATCCGTAAATTCACCGAGTAAAACACCGGCGGCATAAAAAACCGTTAAAACCAGCAGCGGTCTGTTCATAAGCAGTCTCTCCGGTCTCAAACCACGTAATTAACCATGTTTTGCCTCACTTTGGCAACATAATCCCGGGTTTCCCGGTAATGCGGGATCCCCCCGGCCCGGTCCACCGCCCCGGGCCCGGCATTATACGCGGCCAGCGCCAGGGACACGTTGCCGCCGTAGCGGTTCAACATCTGTTTCAGATAACGCACCCCGCCGTCAACGTTCTGCACTGGATTGTACGGATTCCGCACCCCCAGCGCGGCGGCCGTTCCCGGCATGAGCTGCATCAGTCCGATTGCCCCGGCCGGGGAAACAGCGCCGGGATTAAAACCCGACTCGGCCTGGACCACCGACCGGACCAGGGCCGGATCGACCCCGTATTTACGGGCGGTTCTTTCGACCAGGCCCTCCAGTCCGCCGGCGTTAAAGTTACCCAAAGCACCCGCGCCGCCCGCAACGCCCTTCTTTGCTTTCACGGCACTTTCGGCCGTACCGGCAGCAGCAATCGCACCGCCCGCGGGACCGTACTTCATTTTTACCGTATTGCCGCCGGCGCCGAAATATGTAACCGGCACGGCGGAACAGCCTTCACCTTTCAGCAGCGCAAGCGCCAGAAAAGCGTGAAAAAGGTCTTCCCCGTCCCAACCGCCGCCCCGGCGTTCTCCCCCTCCCGGAAGGCCCGCCAGGCAATGGAGCAATAATTTTCCCATTAACAAATCTATTTGCATATTGCCATTCCACTCCGTCCCGCGCCCGTGCGCATCCGGCTGAAAAAAATTCCCTGAATCCTGACCTTTACCTGGCCTACCGGACCGTAATCAGATCTTTTACCGCTTCATATTTCTTGTCGCCGATTCCCGAAACATTCCGCAACTCTTCAATACTTGCGAACCGGCCGTTAATATCCCGGTACTGTATTACCCGCTGGGCTAACGTCGGACCGATACCGGGCAGGGTTTCCAGCAGGCTCTGGCCGGCAGTGTTCAAATTGACCAGACCGCCCGCCGCGGCAGCCATTCCGGCCGGGGGAGCAAAAACATTACGCCCGGTTCCGGCGGCTGCTTGCGGCACCGCCGCCCCGGAAGCCGCTCCCGGAACCGCCGGGCTATCCGTTACCGTTGGCTCCGCAGGAAGCTTGAAAGGAACGTAAATGGTCTCCCCGTCGGTAATCAAGGAGGCCAGCCGCAGCGCGTCCAGGTCGGCATCAGCCCCGGGCACGGCCAAATTTACAGCCTCAATCACCCTGGACCCTTCGGGCAACCGGTAAACGCCGGGGTTTTCCACCGCCCCGGCAACATGCACCAAAAACTCTGCGGGCGTCCGGATTTCTTCCTCCGCCTCCAGGGATGGTGCGGCCTCATTTTGCGCCGGTTCTTTCATCTGGGCGAAACGATATCCCCCTCCGAACAGGATCACCCCCACCAGCAGAAGAAGCACCAATTGTTGTTTGCGTTCGAATTGGAGCAATAGAACCACCACCGCCAGTAAACGCAATATATACCAGGTACTTAACCCGACTACCAATTACCAACCAAATTTAATAACCTTTTCTGTTGAAGGTTAATTCTACCAAAAAAAACTTTATCCTCCTTTTTACGCAATAAAATTTCCAAAACAAGTTTCAAATCCCGTCCCTTCAGCTTTTTCCTTTCACCACTTTAATAATTTACCTCTTTTATAAAAATTTTTCTTTACATTCTGTTAAAATTGAGTAAAATATTATTAGGCCTTGGTATTATATTAAAATGAGATTTGTATCATTATGAGATACCAGAATAAGATTGGGGTTGCTGTTACAGCATCTCATAATGATACAAATAGCAGTGAAATTTTATACAAAGAACCGGTAATTTATTAAGGCCCCATGAAATCAATGCTTTCTTTTCTAACTAACCAAATAATACTCGCGCCCTAAAAATGAGGTGACAGCATGGTTGAAACTCTACCGGACACTCACGATAATAAAATTAAAAAGAATATTTTGATCAATAAAAAATGGTGCAAGGGCTGCGGTATCTGCGTGTCCTTGTGCCCGAAAAATGTATTGACCACAGACAATATGGGTAAAGCGGCAGTGGCAAACTTACATCTTTGCACGGGCTGCAAAATATGTGAAAGGCACTGTCCCGATTTTGCCATCACAGTAGAGGTGGAACATCATGAATGAAGCACTTCCTTTCGCACGTTTGATGCAGGGAAACGAAGCCATTGCCGAAGGGGCGCTGGTTGCGGGAGTACGTTTTTTTGCCGGCTACCCCATCACCCCTTCTACCGAAATTGCAGAAATACTGGCTAAAAAATTACCTGCCTTGGGAGGCAGGTTCATCCAAATGGAAGACGAAATAGGCAGCATGGCTGCCGTGGCCGGTGCTTCCCTGGCCGGATTGAAATCCCTTACCGCCACCAGCGGCCCGGGGTTTGCCCTGAAGCAGGAAAATATCGGGTTTGCCTCCATCACCGAAATACCGTGCGTGGTGGTTAACGTCCAGCGTTTCGGTCCCAGCACCGGCATCCCCACCGCTCCCGCCCAGGGAGACGTGATGCAGGCAAGATGGGGAGTCAGCGGCGACCACCCGGTAATCGCCCTCTGCCCGGCTTCGGTACAGGAAGCATATTTGCTGACCATAAAAGCCTTTAACTTCTCTGAAAAGTTCCGGACCCCGGTTATTTTTCTTACCGATGAAGTTATCGGCCACCTGCGGGAACGGGTCACCCTACCGGCACCGGGATCAATACCCGTTGTCAACCGTAAAAAACCGCCGGCCGGGCTCGACACCTACTACCCCTACCGGTCAGACCGGGACGGCATTCCGCCGATGGCTAATTTCGGTGAAGGATACCGTTACCACGTTACCGGCCTGGTTCATGACGAAGACGGTTTTCCGTCCACCAAACCTGAAGTTGCCGCGGGATTGATGCACCGGTTACATAATAAAATTACGGACCACCTGGATGAAATAACGCTCAGCGATTCTTTAATGACCGAAGACGCCGAAATCATCGTCATTGCTTACGGAGCCGTATCCCGTTCCGCCAGGCGCGCCGTCAAGGAAGCCCGGGCGCAGGGAATCAAGGCCGGCCTGTTCCGGCCGGTTACCATCTGGCCGTTCCCGGAAAAAGAAGTGCGCGCCCTGGCCGGTCGGGCCGGAGCGTTGCTCGTCCCCGAAATGAACCTGGGGCAGCTTAAAGGTGAAGTGGAACGCGCCGCCGGGTCCGCAGCCAAAGTGACCGGTTTAAACTTAGTAAACGGAGAACTGATTTCCCCCGGGGAAATCCTCTCTCAAATTAAAAGGCTTAAGATGGTGAATACAAATGCAAAAGAATCTCGAAAAATACTTTCGTAGCGAAAAACTGCCCCACATCTGGTGTCCCGGCTGTGGCAACGGCATCGTTTTGAGCGCCCTGGTACGCGCCTTTGAACGGTTAAAAATTAACCAGGACCAAACCGTGATTGTCTCCGGCATCGGATGTTCCTCCAGGGCCTCCGGGTACCTTGATTTCAACACGCTCCACACTACCCACGGCAGGGCCCTGGCATTTGCCACCGGGATTAAAGTCGCCAACCCGGAACTCAATGTGTTCGTGCTGATGGGCGACGGCGACGCCACGGCTATAGGAGGCAACCATTTAATTCACGCCGCCAGGCGCAATATAGACCTCACGGCAATTATATTCAACAACAGCATCTACGGCATGACCGGGGGACAGTACTCTCCCCTTACTCCTTACCAGTCAATGACCGCCACGTCACCTTACGGAACCCTGGAGCCCACCTTTGACGTCGCCGAACTGATGAAGGCCGCGGGCGCCACCTACGTGGCCAGGAGCACCACCTATCATGCCTCCCTGCTCTCGAGGTTAATCCGGAACGGGGCCCGGCATAAAGGATTCAGCGTTATTGAAGCGGTAACGGCCTGCCCGGTTTCTTACGGCCGCAAAAATAAAATGGGTAACGGATACGATATGCTGATGTGGCAAAAAGAACACGGCATACCCCGGAAAAAAGCGCAAAGGCTTACCCCGGAACAAATGCGGGGGAAGTTTATCATCGGCGAGCTGCACAGCGCTGAAGCTCCGGAATATACCGAAAGCTACGGGCGGATTATAGAACAAGCCCAAAGCTCACTCTAGGAGGGAATAATACAGTGTCAAAAACCAGTGAAATAATCTTAAGCGGTTCGGGCGGCCAGGGCCTGATCCTGGCGGGTCAAATTCTGGCGGAAGCGGTGATCAAGGACGGTAAAAATACCGTGCAGACCCAGTCCTACGGCCCGGAAGCACGCGGAGGCGCCAGTAAAGCAGAAGTGATCATCAGTGAGGCAGAGATTGACTACCCGAAAGTTACCCTGCCGGATATTATTCTGGTCATGAGCAGCGAGGCATTGTCAAAATATGCCGGAAAGTTAAAATCCGGGGGTTCACTGATTATCGATACCACCTATATCAAGGACCTGCCTTCCACCACGGCCAACGTTTTAGCCGTACCGTACAGCCGTATCGCAAAAGAAACGCTGAACAAAGCAATGGTCTCCAACATCGTGGCCCTGGGTGCACTGGCCGCCTTTACCGGCGTGGTTTCCAAGGAGTCGCTGCAATCGGCTTTGATATCGCGCATTCCCAAGGGCACCGAAGAGTTAAATCAAAAAGCGCTGGAACTGGGTTGGGAAAGTGCCGGGGAAGCGGCCGCCTGATTTTCAAATTTGACTTGACGCACCGCTTCCGGTCAAAATACTGCCAAAAAATAAACAAGCCCCGCGGGGCTTTTTATTATATTGCATATAACTTTCAAAACCGGCAGGAAAAAGTATTTTTTTCAAGTATAATAACATAAATCGTCAAATATATTATTGTATTAACCGGGGTGTTTTTAATGTCCAGGCTGGCCCAGGTCAGTGAAAACGGTCAAAAAGTGGCTGAGGCCATCGCCACCGTACTCAAAGTCGAAGTGGAAATCATCGATACCGATCTCGTGCGCGTGGCCGGAACCGGGATGGTGCGCAACGACGTGGGTTCCCGGCTGCTGCGCGGCTTTGTCAATAAACACGTTTTACAGACGGGAACACATATATTTATCAGCGAAGCCGGCTACCACCATATTTGTTTATCCTGCCCGTTAACCGGCCGCTGTTTTTACAAAGCCTCCATCGTATATCCCATCATTATGGAAGCAGAAGTAATGGGCACCATCAGCCTAATTGCCTTCGACGACATCCAGCAGGAAAATCTCTGCCGCAATACCGATAACCTGATTGAATTCATTGGCCGCATGGCCGACCTGATTAGCAGCAAGGCCCACGAGCAGCAAATCCTGGCCGAAAAAATGGTCTTGGCCACGCGCCTGGAAGCGGTGGTGGACTCCGTCGACGAGGCCATCCTGGCAACCGACAGGCAGGGCCTGATTACACACTTCAACCATTCCGCGGAAAGGCTTTTCGGAGCTAAAAAACAACAGGTGCTGGGCCAAAATGCAAACCAGTTGCTGCCGGCGCTGCCCCTGTCAGAAATACTGCAGGGCGGCAACGAATTCAACTCCAGAGAAATATTCACCAGTTACGAAGAAAGAAGACTGCATCTTCTAAGTACGGCCAGACAGATCAAGTTAAAAAACGGGCGCATTGCCGGCGTGGTAATTTCTTTCCGGGATTTCAGGGAAACCCAGAAACTGGCCTATGAAATCATGCACACTCAGGAAATAATCAGTTTTGAAGACCTGGTCGGAGAAAGCCCTTCCTTAAAAGAGGTCAAAACCAAGGCGAAAAAAATTTCCTCCAGCAACTCCACCGTGCTGATCGTAGGGGAAAGCGGCACCGGCAAGGAAGTGCTGGCGCGCGCCATTCATTCCAACGGCCCGTACGGACACCGTCCTTTCGTGACCATAAACTGCGGGGCGATGCCGGAAAACCTGCTGGAAATTGAACTTTTTGGTTACGACGAAGGCCTGAATGATACCCGGCGGGGCGGCAAGCTCGGCAAACTTGAACTGGCGAACGGCGGGACCATTTACCTGGACGAAATAGAGAAGTTATCCCTGTACCTGCAGGCAAAACTGGTAAAAATTCTTTTAAAACCGCGGATTGAACGGGTTAGCGAACCCAGGTCGATCCCCGCGGAAATAAGGGTCATTGCAGCTACCAGTAAAGACCTTCAGGAACTGGTACGAAAAAACCTTTTCCGGGACGACCTGTATTACTTGTTAAGCGTTATTTTCCTGAATATCCCTCCTTTACGGGAAAGGCAGGAAGATATTCCGTTCCTCCTGGAGCATTACACAAACCGGTTCAGCAAATTACTCGGGAAAGATATCCAGGGCTTTACCGAACAGACCTTAAACGCCTGTATCAAATATTTCTGGCCCGGCAACGTCAGGGAACTGGTTTACGCCGTCGAATACGCCGTAAACCTTGAAGAAAGCCCTCATATCACTTTGGAAAGCCTCCCCCCCCGGGTACTTGAAAAAAAGCGGAAAAAAACCAGCACCGGCATTGCTCCCAACGGCCGGCTGCTGAAACTGGCCCAACTGGAAAAAGAAGCCATCATTACCGCCCTGGAACAATACGGCTGGAACGACGAGGGTAAAACAAAAGCCGCCGGGGCCCTGGGTATCAGCCGGGCGACAATCTACCGGAAGATCCAGAAATACAAACTGGACCTGCACCGGGACAACGCAACCACCAAATTATAAATTAAAACAAAAAAATAAGACCGGTTTTTAACCGGCCTTTCTGATGGTGAGATAATCCCAGCCCAGGCTTGTCAGACTGCACATTTTGCTTTTGCCTTCCGTCACCACTTCAACCAGACCGAGGGCATAAAGCTGCATGATCACATGGTCCAGCACGGCTCTTTTGACCTTGGATGTCAACGATAATTCTTCTTTATTCATTGGCCCGCCGTTTTCCAGAGCCTTTAGCACCCGGTCCGCCTCACCGGGCAGGCGGCGCTGCACACCGGCAAAATATTCCACTAGCGTGGAAGTCATGCGGTCATACCTCCTTTCAGAGTTTTTTCATAAAAATCAGTATTTATAGTATGGTCACTTATCTAGTTAAATATAAGTAAAATTTTTAATAAATAAAAAAAGAACCGGAAAACAATCTGCTTTCCGGCTCTTAATATAAAATTCCCCAATCGATTTTATCAGGATCCAAAGCTGTCCTGATCAAATTCCTTACAAACCTTACAGGGAACATCCTGATCCTCCAGGCCTGCTTTGCAAAGGTCCCGGTGACTGCAATGCACACAATTTTGCCCGCAAGGTTCGGAGTGGATCAAAATGTGGGCGTCCTTAAACTCATCCCTGATATCTTCCTCAATCCGGTCGCAAAGAATATGCACCGTTTTGATATCCCATACTTGCGGAACCACCAGATGCAGGTCAATATAACGCTGCGAACCGGCCTTTCTGGTCCTCAACTGGTGGAATTCCACAAAATTAACCGCATACTTTTCGAGCACTTCCCCGATTTTTTGCACTTCCTCTTTCGGCAGGCGCACATCGAGAATGCTGCGCATGGAATCCCGGATCAAATCCACGCCGGCCTTGATGATCAACAGCGCCACGCCGATCCCGATCAGCGGGTCCAGGATCGTAAGACCGGTTATTTTGATGGCGATAATACCGGCAAAGACGCCCGCGGAGGTGTAAACGTCGGTGCGCAGGTGCCAGGCATCCGCGGCCAGCGCCGGGGAGTCGGTTTCCCGCGCGGTACGCATCAGCATCCGGGATACGAACAAGTTAACCACCGCGGAAACCGCCATTACCGCAGCGCCCAGCCCCAGGGAACTAATCTCCGTTCCCCGGAAAAGCTTCGGGTAGGCGTTAAAGATAATCATGGCTGCCGCGACCAGAATTAAAATAGCTTCAACAATACTGGCCACATTTTCGAATTTCCCGTGACCGTAATTATGGTTGGCATCAGCGGGCTTGGAGGATTCCCGGACCGAAAAAAAAGCAATCATCGCCGCTATTAAATCAAGACCCGAATGAATGGCTTCCGATATGACGCTGACCGAACCCATGACAATACCCACGGTAAACTTCCCCAGCGTCAGCACCGCATTTGAAATTATCGACACGCGTGCCGCTTTAATTTTTTTATTCATTATAAAAAAAGTATAGCATATGGAAAACCACTAATACAACGATGGTCAAGCGCGTTAAAATTAAAAATCTGATTTGACATTGGGCAGCAATTCCATTTAGAATACAATTAGAACATCTTATATAAAGCCCTCGTCTCGCAACGGGGGCTTAATCTGCCTTTTAACACGGCTACTTTTTTTAAGAAGGTGAATTCAATGCTGCCCGTAAAAGTAAGGGAAATTGCGTACGATGTGATGATGAACCCGGTGGTCCTGTTGATCAATGAAGAAGAGGACCGGGTATTACCTATCTGGATCGGACATTTTGAAGCACATGCCATATCCGTTGCCATACAGGATATAGTGCTTGACCGGCCGCTCACCCATGACCTGATGAAGCACATTTGCGACCGGCTGAAAGCAAAAATGAGTATGGTGCTGATCAACGACGTGAATGACGGTACTTATTTTGCAGAATTACATTTATGGCACCGGGACAAAGAACTGGTGCTTGACTCCCGTCCCAGCGACGCGATTGCCCTGGGTCTGCGCACCGGCACGCCGATATATTTGAGTGAAAAAGTAACCCGGGAAATGATGGCGCTCAAGGACCTGCTGGGCGAGGAACAACAGCAGGAATTAAAAGAACTGCTGGAAGCCAACCGCCCGCAGGACATTAAAAAATCCCTGCATTAGGACGGCGCGCGTTCATCATCCCGACCGCGGAAATTTTTATAAATTACCCCGTCGGCACCGACTTCGTAAGGAATATTGTCAATATCTTCCACCGCACCCCGGTCTTTGGCCTGGTCAAATTCAGAATACCCGTAGTACGAGCCACCCCGGGACCATTCATCAGTAGTTTCACTGTAGCGCGCCACCTCCTGCCAGGCGTCTTCCCCGTCGTACCTGATATTTTCCGAGGCATCATTGAGAGTCCCGGCAAAAGGTTTGCCGAGCACTTCCTCCTCCACCGGCCGGTCATGCATGCGCGGCGCGCGTTCCTCTGCTTCCTTGCATTCCGGGCATTCTGCGGCATAAGGCACTGCCTCCAGCCGGGCCGGCGCTATCTCTTTACCGCACCCCGCACAAATCCCGTAATTCCCCTTTTCAATTCTTTCAAGCGCCGCGTCTATGGCCGACAGAATCAATGCATTGGTTTCCCGCAGGGCAAAATCCTTACCCCGCTCAAATACTTCCGAGCCGATATCCGCGGGGTGGTTATCATAGACGGAAAGCTCACTGATCGAAGTCGCCAGCGGCATTTCCATACCCTGCCGGTTGATAAAATCAACCGCACCGGTTATTTTTTTCCTTTCATTTAAAAGGCGCTGTTTATATTTGAAAAGCATTTGCTCCCGCACCGTTATTACCCCTTTCTGTCTTTCTGTTAAGGCCTCATATTCATCTGAACCATCCTTACAATTTCGGCAATAAACCCACCGATTAAAGGGAGATTGAGCATAACCAGCTTTCTCAAAACAAATATTAACAAGGCCCCTAAAATAGTGAACCCCACCGCTATGCCGAACCCTTTCGCCACTCCCGAGATAAAATTTGTATACATTAACCTCCAGGGCTGTTCAAGCAAGCGGACATATTCAGCAAGTTTCATTTTCTCAATATTTACGGCCAGTTTAGCAACCTTGTCCGATAAAGTTTGAACCAACTGGTTAAGCCTTTCGTCTTCCATACCGACCCTCACATTAAACAAAAAGTTTACCCTATTAATGTTTCCCTAAAACATATAAATAATCACGCCAACATACGCCAAAAACCGCTCTATCTGCCGGATGCAGGCAATAAATTATAATGTCGAATATTGTTTTTAATAAATCTCGATTATAATTGCATATCGAAGGACCTAAAAAAGGATATTCAAACTGATGGCAGTATATAGCCACAATCGCCCAGCATCCAGATATAATTCCTTTGAATGTATACTAAGGACATTATATGGTATGTATTTGAACATAATACGGTTTGATTTATGATAAGTTTTTAATATAAACTATTATTAAATATGTGACCTCAAATGCTGTATTAAATTTACTAATTAATCCTTTATCATATATATATTAACTAGCTGCATAAAATATATATCCAGCTTTACAGGTTACATATGATATTAAAAACAGCAAATGAAATGTTGAGAAGAGGCGATAATTATGCCAACAAACGCTGCCCCATCCCAAGCAATAAAATTGCGGACACCGGTTGTAGAGGACGGAAAGGCCATCTGGGAACTGGTAAAAAGCACTAAGGTCCTGGATTTAAATTCATCCTACAACTATATCATGTTGAGCAAGTACTTTAGCGATACTTGTGTGGTGGCAGATGCAGAAGGTAAAATCGCGGGCTATATTTCGGCATTTTGCTCTCCCATCGATCCGGAAGTGCTTTTTATCTGGCAAGTAGCGGTAGATGAGGCATATCGCCGGCGAAAGCTGGGAATGATTATGTTAAAACATCTGCTCGAACGTGAATCATGCCGGCAAGTACGTTTTTACGAAATCACCGTAGCTCCATCCAACAAAGCTGCCGATGCTCTCTACCGCAAGTTTGCGGCGGATTTGGGGGTACCGTGCGAAGTAGCGGAATGCTTTCCCGCCCGTTTGTTTCCCGGCGGACAGCATGAAGAGGAGATGTTGTACCGCATCGGCCCCTTTCCGAAGTAAAACTAGAAAATGAGGAGGCGTTTTATGTATACAGGTTTAGGTAATCCTATGAAAGTGTTTGACGAGTTAGAATCAGAAGTGCGCAGTTACTGCCGCAGTTTTCCCACCGTTTTTAATTGGGCCTGCGGATATAAACTAAGAGACACCAAGAAAAAAGAATATATCGATTTTTTCTCCGGAGCCGGAGCCCTGAATTACGGGCACAACCACCCGGGAATGAAACAAAAGCTGCTCGATTACATTGCCGCGGACGGCATTACCCACGGTTTGGACATGGCCACCGAGGCCAAAAAAGAATTTCTGAAAAAATTTAAACAAGTAATCCTGGAACCCCGGAAAATGAATTATAAAATTATGTTCCCCGGCCCCACCGGGACCAACGCCGTGGAAAGCGCCCTGAAGCTGGCGCGTAAAGTAACCGGGATCAATACTATCTTAAGCTTCACCAACGCCTTCCACGGCATGACCACGGGCGCCCTGTCCATCACCGGCAACTGCAAGAAACGCAAGGGCGCGGGGATCCCCCTGCACAACGCCTTGTTTATGCCTTATGACAAATACTTCGGTGCGGACATCGACACCATAGCAATTATTGACAAATACTTAGAAGACGGCTCCAGCGGGGTCTCGCTGCCGGCGGCCGTCATTCTGGAAACGGTCCAGGGTGAAGGCGGCATCAACGAGGCCCGTTTTGAGTGGCTGAAGCGCATTGAAGATCTCTGCCGGCGGTGGGATCTCCTGCTCATCGTGGACGATATTCAAGCCGGCTGCGGCCGTACCGGCACCTTCTTCAGCTTCGAACCGGCCGGCATTTCCCCGGACATCATCTGCCTGTCCAAATCTATCAGCGGTTACGGCCTGCCGATGGCGATTAATTTAATTAAACCGGAACTGGACATCTGGTCTCCCGGGGAACATAACGGCACCTTCCGGGGCAACAACCTGGCTTTTGTCACGGCCGTGGAAGCACTGGAACACTGGAAGGACGACAGCTTCGCCCGGGAAGTCAGAGAAAAAGGGGAAATAATCCACCAGTACCTGGTTGACCTGGTGGAAGAGCACCCGGTAATCAAAGGCGAGGTGCGCGGCCGGGGATTCCTGCAGGGTGTTGCCTGTCAGATTGACGGGCTGGCCAAAAAAATATGTTCCATTGCCTTTGAACGCGGGTTGATCATGGAAACCTCCGGCGCCAACGATGAAGTTATCAAGCTGATGCCGCCCCTCAATATTGACAAAGCAGGCCTGAAAGCAGGATTGAATATTTTGAAGGACAGCATAGAAGACATCAGGGTGCAGTCCTTTGCCAAGACCGCCTTGAAGAGAAAGCTGGTTGCCGATAAAAGCGCTCAAAAGCGCGTGGCCGCGAAATAATACCGGCAAGAGAGGCAATAAGAAAAGAGAAATTAATCGTACCGTACCAAGAAAGGAGCCAATATTGAAATGATCGTCAAAAATATTGATGAAATTATCGGCACCGAAGATGATGTTGATGAGAAAAACTGGAGAAGCTACCGGCTCCTCCTAAAGAAAGACGGCATGGGCTTTTCCTTTCATCACACCATTATTAAAGAGGGAACGGAAACCTATATCTGGTACAAAAACCATTTGGAAGCGGTGTATTGCATCCGGGGGGAAGGAGAAATCGAGGTGATCGAAAAGGGTGAAGTTTACCCGATCAAGGCAGGTACGTTGTACGCGCTGAACGGCCACGAAAAACATTACCTGCGGGCCACCGCCGAAATGCATATGATGTGCGTTTTCAACCCTCCCTGCACCGGCCGGGAGGTCCACCAGGAAGACGGTTCCTACCCGCTTTTGGACTAGCTTGCCTATCAGGGGACCCGGGGAAGTTTTGTTCCCCCGGTCCCTTTATGTTTCCTTTTTTATTTGAAAAAAAGGAATTTTTGTATTTACATTGGCATACGTAATATTGTACAATTAATCAGTAGGCTGTTTAGTCAGCCACCAGTTGGACGGTAGGATTGCGGCAGGCGGGTATCAGTATTACGGTGTAAAACGAAAAGTAAAAAAATGGCAGTAAGGTTAGGACGGCAGGTATAATAAGCGGTACACACCCCGCTTTATCAAGTTATGCTGCTTGGTAAAAAAGAGGGGCCGCGCAAGTTTTTCACAACTCCTGACCGGAGTTTTTTTTATTTGCCGTCGCAAAGAATCAAAGGAGGACTTTTTATGAAAAAACGGTTAGACGGTGGTTTTTTTCAACGGAGGTTATCAGGAAAAAAGGCATTGACACTGCTGTTAATAGCGGCGCTGGCGCTGGCCCTGACCGGCTGCGCCAACAATGCGCCCGGTCCCGCGTCAGAAGCGCCGGAAACCATTGAACTCAGACTGGCGCATTTCTTCCCCGGCACCCACCCGGCGGAAACCGACCTGGTCCAGCCCTGGATCAAGGCGCTTGAAGAGGCTACCGAAGGCAGATTGCTGGTTACCAGCTATCCCAATCAAACCCTGCTGCCGGCGGATGCCATCTACGACGGAGTGGTTACCGGGGTGGCCGACATCGGGCTGTCCTGTTTTTCCTACACCCGGGGCCGTTTCCCGGTGCTGGAAGCCTTTGAGTTGCCGGGCGTCAAATACGCCAATTCCAAAGTCGCCGGCAGGGTGGCCTGGGAAGGAATCAAGCAACTTAACCCGCAGGAAATACAGGATACCAAGCTGCTGATGGTGCTTACCACCGGCCCCGGAGACCTGTATACCAAAGTCCCCGTCCGGAACCTGGAAGACCTGCAGGGGCTGGAGGTCAGAGCGACCGGATTAAGCGCCAAAACGCTTGAAGCACTGGGCGCCGTCCCCGTAGCCATGCCCCAGTCGGAAGCCTACGAAGCCCTGTCCAAGGGCGTCGTAGAGGGCAATCTCGGCCCGGTGGAAGTGCTTCAAGGGTGGCGGCAGGCGGAAGTTACGGATTACTTGACCAGGACGCCATTCTTATACAATACTTTATTCTTTATCACCATGAATCTGGACCAGTGGAATTCCCTGCCCGCCGACATGCAGCAGGCGATCGAAGAGGTCAGCGAGACTTATTTCGAAAACGTGGCCCTGGGCTTATGGGACCAACAGAACCAGGCAGCCCTGGCCTGGGCGGTGGACGAAACGGGCATGGAAACCTTCACCCTCCCGGAAGAAGAAGTCGCACGCTGGATCAAACTGGTGGAACCGATCCAGGAAGATTATGTCGCCAAAATGAATCAGGAAGGCCTGCCGGGGCAGGAAATCCTGGATACCGTCCAAAATCTGGCCGAACAATACAACGAGGAATAATAAAAGAAATATTTTTACGGGGGAAGCGTAGATGATAACCAAGTTTAATGTTTTAACGGAAAAAATCTGTAAACAACTGGACAAAGCAGCGGGATTATGTATCGCCGCCGTGATGTTCCTGGTGGTGGCCAATATCCTGCTGCGGGAAATATTCAGCCGGCCGATCCTGGGCACCTACGAACTGGTCGGCCTGCTGACCGCCCTGGGGATCGGACTGGCCCTGGCGCACTGCGCCTGGCAGCAGGGTCACATCGCGGTGGGCTTCGTAATGGACCGCCTTCCGTTAAAACTGCAGGCAGGATTTGACCTGCTGACCAATTTATTGACCCTGGGATTCTGGAGCCTGACGGCGTGGCAGCTGTGCCGCTACGCCGCCAGCATGGCGGCTAACGGCGTGGTCTCCGCAACCGCCCGGATACCGGTTTATCCGGTGCTCTACCTCCTGGCGCTGGGATTCCTGGTCCTGGTACTGGTCCAGGTGGTAAGGGTGACGGAAGCGGCGCGCATCCTCTTCCCGGGGGTCTTTTCCGCCGGGTTAAGGCCGCTGTCCGAACTTACCGGCTCCGCCAGGAAGGCGATCAGATGACCCCTTTACTGGCCGGAATCATTGGTATAGTTTTATTTTTCGCGTTTTTGGCACTGCGGGTGCCAATTGCTTTTGCCATGGCCCTGGTGGGCTTCGCCGGGTTCAGCTACCTGACGTCAACCAGCGCCGGGTGCAGCATGTTGGCCCAGGAGATCTTCAGCAACTTTTCTGCTTACTCGCTCAGCGTGATCGCGATGTTCGTGTGGATGGGGTTTCTGGCTTTCTATTCCGGTATCGGCACCCGGCTTTATATTTTCGCGCACAAGCTGATCGGACACTTCCCGGGGGGACTGGCGATCGCCACCCAGGCGGCGTGCGCGGTATTCGGGGCGATTTGCGGCTCCAACACGGCCACGGCCGCCACCATGGGGACCATCGCCCTGCCGGAAATGAAAAAATTCAACTACGATACCTCGCTGGCCACGGCCAGCATCGCCGCCGGGGGCGTGCTGGGCGTCCTGATTCCGCCCAGCGTCGTCTTCATCGTTTACGGCATGGCCACCACAGAGTCGATCGGGAAACTTTTTATGGCGGGTATCGCCCCGGGGATACTGCTCATGCTGGCCTACATGGTCGTGATCTTCATTCTGACTTCCCGCAACCCGGCCCTGGGTCCCGCAGGCCCCAAAGCAAGCTGGCGGGAAAGGATCAAGGCCCTCCGGGGCGGCCTGGCCGAGGTTTTGATCATCTTCATAATTTCCATGGGCGGTCTTTTTAAAGGGTATTTTACCCCCACCGAAGCCGGAGCGGTGGGAGCCGCGGGGGTACTGGCCGTTTCCCTGCTGGGCCGGCGCCTCAACTGGGATAATTTTAAAAAATCCCTGTATGAAACCACCAGAACCACCGCCATGATCATGCTGCTGGTCGCCGGGGCCATGATTTTCGGGCGCTTCATGGCCATCAGCCGGGTGCCCTTCGAACTGGCCGCGTGGGCCGGCGCCCTCTCCTTCCCGCCGTTTATCGTCATGGGCATCATCCTGCTGATCTACCTCTTGCTCGGCTGCTTCATCGACGCGCTGGCCCTGGTGCTGCTGACCATCCCGATCTTTTACCCGGTGGTGGTCAACACGCTCGGCTACGACCCGATCTGGTTCGGGGTAATCGTGGTACTGGTGGTCGCCATGGGCGTGATCACGCCGCCGGTGGGCATGAACGTCTACATCATCAAGGGCGTGGCGCCCGACGTGCCCCTGGAAAATATTTTCAAGGGGATCTGGCCTTTCCTGGCGGCACTGGTGGTCTGCCTGGCAATCCTGATTGCCTTTCCCCGGATTGCCACCTTCCTGCCGGAAATACTCTTATAGACATCTAAAAGAGCTGCTCCCGCGGGAGCAGCTCTGCTTTACTACAATATTGGGCGTTATTGATATTTTGCGATTCTCAGGCCCGTGCCGCGCCGGGGCGCCGGCGCTCGAATTTTTTCAAGTCGAAGAACACCGGGCCGGCGGTAAATACCGAAGAATAAACACCGCTGACGATCCCCACCAGCAGGGCGACAACCATGTTCTGGATGGTGGTACCGCCCAGAATCAACATCGCCACCAGGACGAATACCACCGTCAGGGCCGTGTTGATCGAACGGGCCATGGTCTGCCACAAACTGCTGTTAATGACGTCCTCGAAGGCCATGCCCTTTTTCATGTAGAGCACATTTTCCCGGACGCGGTCAAAGATAATAATGGTATCATTGATGGAATAACCGATCACGGTTAGAATCGCCGCCACGAAAGCGGTGTTCACCTCCAGCTGCAGCAGGGAAAACAACCCCAATACCACCAGCACGTCGTGCAGCACGGCGACAATGGCGGCAATACCCTGCTTCAATTCGAAACGCCAGCTGATATAGATAATCATCAGCACCGCGGCGACCAACAGCGCCAGGACGGCTTTTTGAATCAATTCCTGTCCGATCACCGGTCCGACCCGCTCGCCGCGCCGCACGTCGACTTCCCCGAACTGCGCTTCCAGCGACTGAATCAATTGATTATTTTCTTCTTCGGAAAGCTCCCGGGACCGGATCAGAAAAGTGTTTGCGTCACTTTGCTGGATGGACGCGCCTTCCAGCCCGTATGCTCCTAAAACCTCCCTGACCTCCTGCACCGCAGCCGTCCGTTCAAAACGCACGTCCAGCAAGCTGCCGCCGGTAAAATCAATTCCCAGGTTTAACCCCCTGGTGGACAGCGAAACGATCCCCGTCAGAATAATCACCGCGGATATGACGTACCAGATCCACCGCAGTTTAATAAAATGAAAAGGCATCCTATCTCTTAATTTCAAACCGATCCCCCCTACGCCCCGTACATTTTAACATTACGCACCAGGTTGCTGCCGGCAACCAGGTGTAAAAGCCACCTGGTCATGGTAATAGCGGTAAACATGCTGGCCAAAATACCGATGGACAGCGTCAGGGCAAAGCCCTTGACCGGTCCGGTTCCGAAGTAATAAAGGACCCCGGCGGCAATCAAGGTGGTAACGTTGGCATCCAAGATGGCGACGAAGGCCCGCTTGAAACCGGCGTCAATCGCCGCGTGCAGCGACTTGCCGTTCCACAGCTCCTCCTTCAGACGCTCAAAAATAATCACGTTGGCATCCACCGCCATGCCCAGGGACAGGAGAAAACCCGCGATCCCCGGCAGGGTCATGGTGACGTGGAAGCCGGCAAAAACCATAAACACCAGCAGGCCGTAAATAATCAGGGCCAGGTCCGCCACCAGGCCCGGAACGCGGTAGTAAACGGCCATAAAAATTAAAATGGCGATAATACCGGCAATACCGGCTTTAACGGACTTGTCCAGAGAATCGGCGCCGAGGGTCGGCCCCACGGTTCTTTTCTCCATCACTTCCAACTTCACCGGCAGGGCCCCGGAACGCAGCAGAATGGCCATGTTATGCGCCTCTTCCAGGGATTCATAACCGGTAATCTGCGCCCGGCCGCTGGGTATGGGCTCGTTGACCACGGGCTCCTGGAGCAGCCTTTCGTCCAGGTAAATCCCGATGCGCCTACCGACATTGGCCGCGGTGACATCGGCAAAAGTCTTGGCCCCGTCCGGTTCGAACTCCAGGTTCACCACGACCTGCCCGCTTTGAGGGTTCTGGGCTTCCGTGGCGTCCTTCAACTGCCGGCCGGTAAGCACGGTAGTCCCATCCTCGGTTTTAAACTCCAGGTAAGCAGTCCGGATCAAGTTGCTCACGGCCTGGTCGGGGTCGCTGATCCCGGCCAGCTCAACAATAATCCGCCGGGAACCTTCCTGCTGGACAACCGGTTCGGACACCCCGAAGGCGTTAACCCGGGTTTCGATAATGGCCATCGCCTGTTTAACCCGTTCCGTCGTGACCGGCACCTCGGGCGTCTCCTCGGCCTCCAGCACCACGTGCACCCCGCCCTTCAAATCCAGGCCCAGGTTGATTAAATTGGTCAGGGGCAGCCATTTTACGCCCGGAAACAGCGGCCGCGTGGTCACCACCGCGACCACCGCCACCACCAGCATGATGGCCGCCAGTTTAAGGAGTCTGTCCCACCTCATATTTTACAATTCCCCCTCGTGCAATCAACTGAATGAACGTTTACAACAATTTAGCCCCGTTAACCACCAATTCAAAATCACACTTTAAAAAAACACTCGCCCTCCGGCACATGATCATACGGCTTAAAAATATTTCAAAATACTCCATCACGGGGCAGATATCGATATCAATCGTCAATTCCATGGTGATGGTTTTTTTATTTTCGTCAACCCAGAGAAAGGAGTGCTCCACGGCGTAATTGACCCGGTCGTGAATGTCGAAGGTGGCAAAATCCGTATTGCGCACCCGGGAACGGTGTACATCCGATTTGTCGGCAATGATTAAAGCCGCCGCCACGGTGTTGACCGCGTGACCGTATTGCTCCTCGTGGTTGGCAATCGCTGAAAGTACGGTGGCCAACTCGTCGGGAGGCATCCCCATTTGCATCAGGATCGGATAAGCGATCACCGCGCCGGATATCCCGTGGCTGTTGCGGCTGATGACATTCCCGATGTCGTGCAGGTACCCGGCAATGGCGGCCAGTTCGGTCTGCCGCGCGGGGTAACCCAGGCGCTCAAGAATATTTTTGGCAATGCTGGAGACCAAGTTGACGTGACGGTAACTGTGTTCCGTGAAACCAATCACGCCCAGGTACTGGTTGCCTTTACGGATAAAAGTATCAATCACGGGGTCTTTTTTGATATCTTCCAAAGTAATAAACAAAAGATACCACCCTCTATTTCTACGGCAAAAGACATCTTTGCCGGATGCTGATAATTTTATAATTTGAACCGGAGAAAGAGAGTAGACAACCGCCTACTCTCTCGAACCTACTCCTCGTCCCCGTCCTCGACGTCATCCTCGCTGTTAACCTCGGATATGGCATTTTTCAGCATTTCGATCCGGACGCTGTCGGACACTCTCAAGATGCAGGAAGTATCCTTTATCTTAACAATGGTACCGTATATCCCGCCGATGGTGACGACCCGGTCATTCACCCGGAGATTCTTGATCATCTCCTGGTGTTTTTTATGACGCTGCTGCTGGGGCCGGATCATTAAAAAATATAAAACAGCGAACATACCGATGATAAACAGCAGTGAAGTGTACTGTTCCAACCTGATAGCCCTCCCTTCCAGTTTAAATTTACTTCTTCCTTGATGACAAAAATTCCTTTAAGAATTTTTCCCGGAAGGCATTTATTTCTCCTTTCCGGACCGCCTCCCTGATTTGCCGCATTAATTTGGCGATAAAATACAGATTATGCATGGTGGTAAGACGAATACCCAGCACCTCGCCGCTCTTAATCAAATGCCGGATATACGCCCGGGTGTAATGGCGGCAGGCGTAACACCCGCACCCCGGTTCCAGCGGCGCAAAATCACGGGCGTATTCGGCATTGCGCACCACCAACCGCCCCCGGCCGGTAAAAACCGTGCCGTTGCGGGCGATCCTGGTCGGCAGCACGCAGTCGAACATATCGATGCCCCGGGCCACACCCTCCACCAGGCAGTCGGGAGAACCGACACCCATCAGGTAGCGCGGCTTATCCTCCGGCAGCAGCGGTACCGTGTGGTCCAGCATGGCATACATCAAAGGCTTGGGCTCACCGACACTCAACCCCCCTATAGCATAACCCGGAAAATCAAATTCCACCAGTTCCCGGGCGCTCTTTTCCCGTAATTCCGGGAAAGTGCCCCCCTGCACGATGCCGAACACCCCCTGGTCCTCCCGGCGGTGCGCCTCCCGGCAGCGTCCGGCCCAGCGCGTGGTGCGGTCCGCCGCCTCCCGCGCGTACTCCCGGCTGCAGGGGTACGGGGCGCACTCGTCAAAAGCCATGGCAATGTCCG
>Ga0334901_1001001_pt1 | contig 33090 bp, 30 predicted proteins | sample GraSluR3_MG_3_FD_207216 | JGI IMG/M metagenome (GOLD analysis project Ga0334901, IMG submission 207216) | Sludge microbial communities from methane-producing bioreactor in Wageningen University, Netherlands - Granular Sludge_15_08-R3 | ecosystem: Engineered > Bioreactor > Anaerobic >... | reverse complement strand
TTTAATGGCAAAATACAAGAAATAAAAATCGTTGCCAGAGGGTACCGAAAATTCCAAAACTTTAGAAGTGCTATCCTGTTTTTTCATGGCGGTTTAAATCTTTACCCACAAAAATGGTAGTAGAACCATAATATTTAAAAAAGCAAACAAAATTACTGCTAAATCAAGGTGCGGGTTTTGGCATGGTTTTTTGCATCGAAGAAAAGCAAAAACACATGCCAAAACCCAAACATAATTATTACTTAACCAAAAGAAAACTAACTAAAATGAATTATTTGAAAACAGTATCCTTTAAAATTACTATTTTTACAAAAACCATTGTTAAATGATTCGTAAATTCAAACATATTATAATAATTATTGCAGCACTAATTTTATCCTTAGTAAGTGCAATAATAACAGAAATAAATTCCTTTACCGGCTCCGAAGCTGTAGTTGAGGCATCAAAACCTGAAGAAACCATAAAAAATTTATGTAAACTACAAGATTCTATTACCAATGATATTATAAATCGAATTGTAGAGGAACAAAAACTCGAAAATTACTTCTTTGATGTAACAAAAAATCTATTTAAAGAGTATGAATCAGGAATTTTTATTTACCAGAACGATACTCTACAATCTTGGTCAACAAACCGAATCCCTGCACCTATTGATATTGAAACAATAAACTCCGATAATAGGCTAATAAAGCTTTCTGACGGTTGGTATCTAAAAACTATCAAAACACATAATAACCTTAATATCATAGGCTTATGCTTAATTTCTCACGACTATTCTTACCAAAACGAATTATTATCTAGTAACTTCAACAAAACCTTCAATTTACCTTGTAAAGCAAAATTTAGCTCAAAACAAGATGAACATTCTTATGAGGTAAAGCACAATGATACAGTGCTATTTTACATAAATTACGCAAACATAAGTCCCAATAATTACATATTGCAAGTACTCAGTTTAGTTTTCTGGATAATAAGCACAATATTATTTTTAACACTATTAGTGCTTATATTTAAAATATCTGCAAAAATTACTAAATTATACTGGTTACTATTACTTGCCTTGTGTGCCGACCTTATAATTTTACGATTTTTAATGCTAAAATTCGGGTTTCCTACAATTTTTTATCAATTCAAACTATTTTCACCTGAATTGTTTGCTCAAAATTTCTGGTTACCATCGCTTGGCGACTACCTTATTAATGCAATATGCTTTTTTGTATTTGCAGCAGTATTTCAAAAATATTTTACATACAAACCTGGAAAAGCGAATAATACAGCAATTGGAATAATCATGATTTCGGTTATAGGATTTTCATTAATCTTTTACTCGTTCATTATAGATTCTTTTAATAATTTGGTTATTAACTCATCTATAGAATTTACATTCGCTTCAATAATTAATATCTCTGCATATAGCATTGTTGGGCTTACTATTATATTACTAATTATATTTTCGTTTTTATTAATATTCGATAGAATTATTAGACAACTTGAAAGCTTAATAAATTATAAAATTTTCATACCCTTATTGTTAGTATTATCTACTGCTTATTATTTTCTATTCATATCGCAACAATCAGCTATCTCATTAACATTTTTTATATTCGTAATTTCAATAGTTTCGTGGATTAGACTAACTAAAATAAATTACAGTATTTACAGTCTAATTTTAATAATCATAGCAGTTTCTATGATTTCTGCAGAGGAATTTACTTCTATCTCTAATGAAAAGGAAGAAGACATTAGAAAAGTTCTTGCAGCAAATTTAGCCAATGAAAGAGATGCCGGAGCAGAATTTTTTATAACAATACTTAATCACGAGATTAATGATAACAAGGAACTTACAAAGTATGTTATGCAAAAAGACCATGAAAAAGTTTATAATATTATTTATGAAAATCATTTTAAAAAATACCTTAATAAATACGATTTACAAATCTCAATCTGCGAGGGTAACGATAGCTTATTCATAAAACCGGATGATCTTTATACCCACTGTTTAACATTTTTCTCCGAAATCCTATCTGAAACAGGAATACCAATTCCTGAAACAAATTTTTATTATCTAGATAATCACAACGGCAGAATCTCTTATTTTGGTTATTTTCAATACCTTATAAATGATAGTACACAACGAAATTTATTTATTGAAATTGACAGTAAAATATTTAGCGAAGGTTTAGGTTACCCCGAGTTATTACTCGATAAAGCATTTGCTACCAAAAGCACACTTAAAGCATATTCTTTCGCGAAATATAACAAAGGCAGGCTTATAGATTTCAAAGGAACTTACGAATACCCTTTAGTAATACAAAAACCCGAAAACCAGACCGAAGAGTATTATTTAGTGCAGAACAACAATTATAGCCATTTATATTATACACCCGATCCTGATACAATTATAGTAATAAGCTTAAAAAGAGAGAGATACTCTACAAAACTAGTTGCATTTTCAATCATATTCTTTATCCTATTTATTATCAACAATCTAATACAACTTCTTAAATCCTTAAACAAGAAAGGTGCTTTAAAACCCGGAAGCATGAAGAACAAAATCCAGGTTTCGATAATGAGCATTTTACTGTTAAGTCTTATACTCACGGGAAGTATTTCGTATTATTTCATTCTTGAAGGCTATAAACAACGACAGATACAAAACCTTCAGGACAAAGTAAGAAGTGTTCAAGTAGAAGTTGAGCACAAAATTGGTAACGAACCCTACTTAAGCGAAGACATTAGAGAGTTTACAGAGTTTTCACTTATTAAGTTCAGCAATGTATTTTTCACAGATATTAATATTTACGACTTAAACGGACTACTTTTTGCAAGTTCAAGAAACGAAATTTATGAAAACGGATTACAAGGTCGTTTTATTAAGCCACAAGCAATACAAGAGTTTAAGCTCTATAAATCAGGAATGGTAATTATTGAAGAACAAATTGGGAAATTAAAGTATTTGTCGGCATACATCCCTTTTCGTAATTATAATAACGAAGTAATTGCCTATTTAAATCTGCCATATTTTGCCCATCAAGACGAATTCCAAAAAGAAATATCAGAATTTATTATAGCATTTACAAATGTGTTTATGATACTACTGCTAGTAAGTATCTTAATAGGAGTTTTTATTGGGAATCAGCTTACAAAACCTCTTGCACTGATTCAAGAAAAAATCCGAACAATAGATATTGGCAAAAAAGGAGAAAAAATTGATTATAAACGCAGAGACGAGTTAGGAGGATTAATTAAAGAATACAATCGCAAAATTGACGAACTTGCTATAAGTGCTCAAAAGTTGGCTCAAAGCGAAAGAGAATCGGCATGGCGTGAAATGGCTAAACAAATTGCTCACGAAATAAAAAATCCTCTTACTCCAATGAAATTAAGTGTTCAACATCTTGTACACAGCTACGAACCAAATAATAAAGATTGGCAAAAAACACTCGACAAAATGTCTAAAACCATAATTGAACAAATAGATACTTTATCTGCTATTGCTACCGAGTTTAGTAATTTTGCTAAAATGCCAATACCTATAAACGAAAGGGTTAATTTAATTCATAAAATCTATAATACTTCTGAGTTGTTTAAGCAAGAAAACAATATTACCATAAATTTTATAACTAATAATATTAATGAAGCTATTATTACCGCAGACAAAGAACAAATACTCAGAGTATTTAATAATCTCCTTAAAAACAGTATTCAAGCAATCCCTGACGACCAACATGGTATAATTACGATTGAGATTAATGAAGAAATAAATCATTATATTCTAAAAATTGCTGATAATGGCACCGGTATTTCGGATGAAATGAAACCTAAAATATTTCAACCAAATTTCACTACAAAATCTAGCGGTATGGGTCTTGGACTAAGCATGGTCAGAAATATTATTGCCAATATTGGTGGCGAAATTTGGTTTGAGACAGAACTCGGACAAGGAACAAGTTTTTATATCCGTTTCCCAAAACCTGATGTAAATCCTTGATAGCTTAAAATCATATCCTTATTTTTGCAAAAAATAATACAATTATGGTTAATGCAATTTTTGAACACAAATCAATTCGTAAATTCAAATCAGATCAAATATCTGATGAAATAATTAATAAAATCCTTGAAGCTGCCACAAGAGCCTCCAACACCGGCAACATGCAAGTTTACAGCATAATAGCAACAAAAGATGCAACAATAAAAAAACAACTCCTACCCTTACATTTTAATCAACAAATGGTAAACGATGCACCCATTGTGCTAACTTTTTGTGCTGATATAAACAGATTTAACAAATGGTGCAATCTTAGAAATGCAATTCCAGGTTACAATAATATGCTGTGGTTTGTTAACGCTACTATAGATGCAATGCTTGCGGCTCAAAACGCTTGTATCGAAGCCGAAGATAACGGGCTTGGAATTTGTTACTTAGGAACAACAACATATATGGCAGAAAAAATTATTGAAGTTCTTGACTTACCTAAAGGAGTAGTTCCAATTACAACTGTGGTAGTAGGTTACCCTGACGAAAACCCCAAACTTACCGATAGGCTACCGATTGAAGCTGTGGTACATAACGAGAAATATCAAGACTATACTAACGAAGACATTAATAATTTATATAAGGAAAAAGAAGAACGAGAAGACAGTAAACAATTTATAAACGAAAATAACCTCGAAACTCTGGCTCAGGTATTCACTAATATCAGATACAAAACAGAAGACAATATTCACTTCTCAAATACATTCATAGAAGTACTCAAAAAACAAGGATTTTTGTCGGAATAATTAACTGTTAACAAACAAATTATTTACTTGCTAAATTCGTATATTTATATTAAGATTAATTCTTAATAAATTTGTATATTTGCATTATGCCAAATATATTTAAAATCGGTCTGCTATTGGGTTGCCTCGTCATTGCCGGTTTATCAATGCATTCACAAAACCACTACAGCAATGGCAACGAGGCTTATATTACAGAGTCTGAAATAGGTTTTAATGATGTTACTATTAACAACGGAAATTTTGTATATCAGTATTCCGAAAACCACAAACAATATAGATATTTGCAATATGTTTTAATTCCCGACCTAAGCGAAACCCCAAATGGAAATTACATCGATACATTAGAATTACGTGGCTATGGAACAAATATTACACCTAACGACAATAATTTTGCATGGGACGAACAATCTGTTTTAAGCGAATATTCGGAATTCGACAGAACAAAAATGTTTGTAAGTCCACTTTCAGACGAAATAATGAATTATGCAAAAGCTTTAGACCAAGAATTTACTAATTGCAATTATGGCGATTGCAATGCTACAATAAGTGGAAACATAGAAACATTAGCATATCCTGAATATTTACCCGATACAGGAACCTATCAGCTATGGACAGGCGAAGAACTAATAAGTGCCGGAGAAATAAAACCTCAAGGAAGTTTAAATCAAAGATACTCGCAACAACAATTAGACACTGCCCAGCATACAAGCTATTGTGTTAGCAAATACGGTAAAGGCTGGCGACTCCCTACCGACTTAGAAGTTGGGCACTTTAACGATGAAGAAGGAACAGGAAATGGCTTCGATATAGCATATCAAGGAAATAATAATTGCTATTTATGGACTTCTTCATTATTTAAAACTTATGCTGTAAAAAGATGGCCAGTTAATAATCTTACAGGTGAATGGGAAAACTGTGCCGGATTTGTTTATGTAAATAATTATGTAAGATGTGTTTTCGAAGGGGCTGCAAACGAGCATACAGGGAATTATCAGAATGATTCTAATATTATAATAATTTATCCCAACCCAAGTGATAATTACATCAAAATAAGCGGAATTAAGAATAAGTCATCATATAAAATCTATAACATTCTCGGAAAATGTATTAAACAAGGCACATGTTTAAATGGAAAAATAATTGTTAACGACATTAAACAGGGAACATATTTATTAAGTATCTTTGATAATAATAATTCATTAATACATCAAGATAAAATATCAATTTACTAGCCATGAGACTACTTACATTAATAATATTATTCTTTCCACTACTGTTACTTGCACAAGTACCACAAAGCATAAAATATCAGGCAGTTGTGCGTAACGAAGGCGGACAGGCAATTTGTAATCAAGATATTAGATTACGTTTTACAATCCTTGAAGGCTCAGATGACGGAGTAATTGTATATCAAGAAAGTCATATAACACAAAGTAACGAGTTGGGACTTGTAAACCTTAATATAGGCGAAGGTAACAGCAACACCGATTTAAGCCATATTCAATGGGGAAACGGACAAAGCAAATGGATAAAAGTTGATATGGACACAACCGGTGGACTTAATTATAGCACAATGGGAGTTAGCCAGTTGCTTTCAGTACCTTACGCATTTTATGCAGAAACTTCAGGAAGTGGATCAGGAGGTTCTTCGTTATGGACTGCGATAGGAAATGATATTTATTACAATTCGGGAAACGTTGGCATTGGCACAGAAAATCCACATTCGAGTGCAGCCTTAGAAATTAATAGCACAAGCAAAGGTTTTTTACCACCTCGAATGACAGAAGACCAACGAGACTTAATAAGCACCCCCGAAATAGGACTTATGATTTACAATTTAGACACCGATTGTATTAATGTGTACAAACCAGGCGGATGGTTCGAGCTGTGTGGAGATTGCATACCCCCACCCCAACCTAATATTAACACAAATAGTCCTGCATGCGAAGGCGATACTCTAAAATTATTTGCTGTAAATGCAGGAGGCGCAAACTGTTCGTGGACAGGGCCAAATGGATTTACAAGCAATCTTGAAAACCCTATTATATTTCCGGTTGGCTTTCAACACGAAGGTACTTATACATTAGTAACTAGCAACGATTGCGGTTCATCACAAGCAGTAAATACTGAAGTTACAATCGCAGAACTACCCGAAGCAGCAGGAACTATTTCAGGAAGTACTGATATATGTCAAGGAACAACAGGAATTAATTATAGTATCTCTCCTGTAAATAATGCGACCGGCTATCAATGGAATTTACCTCAAGACGCTACAATAGTAGCAGGGGAATTTACTTATAGCATAAGTGTAAACTTCTCCAATACAGCTCAATCAGGAAACATTAGTGTCGCTCCTATCAACGATTGCGGACAAGGAACAGCATCCGAATTTTTCGTAAATATTTTACCCTTACCCGACCAAGCAAATGCAGGTCCCGATCAAACTGGAATATCAGGCTCTAACACAAGCCTTGAAGCAAACAATCCAACAAATGGCACAGGTGAATGGAGCATTATAAGCGGTACAGGTGGAAACTTTAGCAACAGTTCACAATACAATACCCAATTTACAGGACAATCAGGCGAAACCTATCAACTAAGATGGACTATAAGTAATTCCTGTGGAGAATCTTATGATGATGTAATTATTAGCTTTTCTAATGCATGGGCGTGTGGGCAACCATTTCTTGATACTAGAGACGGGCAAACATACAATACAGTTCAAATTGGAGACCAATGTTGGTTTTCCGAAAACCTCAATTACGGAACTTATACACAAGGAGATGTTCATGCTACTGATAACGGTGTAGTAGAAAAATATTGTTACAATAACAATACCGACAATTGTGATACATTTGGAGGACTTTATACATGGCGTGAAATGATGGACCTACCTAACTCTTGCGAAACTACTTCGTGTGCAGCTCAAATTTCAAGTAATCATCAAGGAATATGTCCACCCGGTTGGCATGTACCTACCGATGAAGAATACAAAACTTTAGAAATGGAATTAGGAATGACTCAAACCGAAGCTGACATGCTTAATACTTGGCGTGGATCTCCTGTAGGTACCGATATGCTAGCAGGAGGCTCATCGGGATACGAAAGTATTTTTGGAGGAAGAATGGCAGGAGCTAACAGTTTCGCTCTTATTAATTCTTACGATTATCCTAATACTGCTTCAGAAATGGGGGCTACAAATTCTTTTCGTAGATGCTTACGTGCAGGAGATTCAAATGTTGGTAGATGGGATACATTCCCAAAATCATGGTCATTATCAGTTAGATGTCTTAAAAATAATTAGTTATGAGAAAAATGGTATTTTTTTTAATTTTAGGTCTCGCATTCAGTTTTTATGCTTGCGACGATAACAACGGAAACGGAAATGAAGATGAATCATATCTCGAAGAGTTCATTGGCGTAAACATAGAACTCGATACTATTAGCATGTTAGATACAACAAGAGTTACAGCTCATGCAACTGGCACAAATCTGGTTTACTACTGGCAAACTAGCAGTAATGCTCCATTAATACCTATCGAAGGTGTTGACAGTGTAGTTCTTTTTTATGCAGACCCTTGCCTAAATCCAGGGAAAAAATACGTTGACTGTACAATTATAGCCGACAATAGAGAAGAAACAAAGAGGGATTCGATAATATTAATAGCTAATTAATTATGAATAGTGGTAGAATTCTAATTTTAAGTTCATTATTGATTTTTATTAGTTACGGTTTATTTGCCCAGTGTTTTTCATCAACAGGCAATCCTATTGGTGGTACAGCAAATATGGGGGTGATGGAAAAAAATGTTTTAAGAGTTAATGCTTTCTATAAACATAGTTATTCGGGAAGATACTTTTTGGAGGATGAACTTTTTGAAAGCTCTATACACCAAACGGCTGAAGATGCTGTTTACAATTATGTCTCAATGATGCTGGCATACGGGCTAACAAATAAATTATCTTTAGAAGCAGATGGAGGATATTATATAAATAAAACAAAAAATTTTATTAATCCAATTAGGGGTTATGGTTTTAGTAATCTTGTTTTATCAGCAAAATATAATATCTATTATAATCCGGTTAGCAGATTCGAAATTACTACTAAAGCAGGAGTAAAACTTCCTTTACGCAAATCAGAACAAATAATCAGACAAGGAAATTTAATTATTTCACACCATCCTGATGTTCAACCATCGCTCGGAAGTATGGGGTTTGTTACACAATTGTACATTATTAAAGAATACCCCTTTAGTGCACTACGCCTTTTTGCTCTTGTAAATTACGAACACAATTTTATTACACCCGAAGGTTTCTTCCAAAAGAAACAATATAATTTTGGGAATTCTCTTAATACTTCATTTTTTGTAACTAAGCATTTACACATGCCTCCTGCACTTGCATGGCTTAGCGAAAACTGGACTGTAATACTACAAGTTCGGCATGAACATAAGTGGCAAAACCAAATGAGATCACAAATTAACCAAGGTGATAATCCTATATATGAAGAATGGGAAACAACAAAAAATTCGGGAAGCGATGTATTCTTTATTTCTCCGCAAATAAATTATACTATTGCATCTAAGCTAAACATTTCTGTAATGGCTGATTTTCCAATATATCAAAAGTATAACGGAATACAATTAGCTACCAATTATGCTTTTGCGGTAAATATCTCGTATGATTTAAACTTTAATAATCACTAAACACTTTTCGGCAAAATTTTTGTATGCAAAAGGAAAAACTATAAATTATGAAACTACTATCAATACTATTTTTAGCATTAAGCACAAACTTACTAATCGCTCAAAGTAGTCCTTCTAATAAACCGATTATGAAGTTTGATACACTTATTTATGATTATGGCGAAATACCATACAAAGGCGATGGCAATTGTACATTTAAAATAACAAATGTTGGCTCTACACCATTGGTTATTAACGAAGTTACGACCAGTTGCGGATGTGCGGCTGTTGATTGGCCAAGAAAACCAATTATGAAAAATGAGTCTGCCGATATTATAATTAAATACGATACAAGGCGCCCCGGTAATTTTAATAAATCAATAGTAATTAAATCAAATGCCGAAAATACGCCAATTACCCTTGAAATAAAGGGAACTGTTTTAGCTAAGAAGTAATTACCTAGTAAAGTTTCGCTCTAAAACCGACATGTTTCCACAATCATCTTCGGCTATAAATTTTAGCTTATAACTTCCTCCTTCGGGAAAAAACTCATCGAACCTATAACTTGCTATTTGGTTTTTTGGTTCATAACTAAACAAAACCCATTTATCGTTTATATAGCCATTGAAATTTGCAATGCCCGACAAATCATCAGTCATCTTTAGTTTAATTTCAGATATTCCTGACATATTACTACCATTACTTAGATTAATGCTTGTAAGCTTGGGAGGAGTAGTATCAGCAGCAACATAATAAGTTCCTAATACTTTAGCATTAGCTGTTAAATAATCATAATTATGCCTTGCCTTTAGGTAATGAACACGCCCCTTTCTTTCGCATGCAATGAATAATTTATCATAATACTTCTCAGCAGCTTCATTAATTGCAATACTTATTTCTACTCCACTTTTTAAAGCAATAAAATATGGCTCAACAGTATATTTGCCGGAAAACTTTGCCTCTCCTGACTTAAAAAATTGTAATGTTTCATTGTCGAAAAAGCTACCCGTATTTATTTCTAATCTTGCATTTTCGGTAAGTAAAAAATTATCAGTATCCCATCTTAAAAAACCATTAGTTTTTTCGTGCTCATTTTTTTCAACAAACAATTCAAACTCTACAATTGAGCTATTATCATTATAATCTATTACTTCAATCTTAACATCATATTTTGTGTCGGATTTAACATTTACCCATCCTCTATTTTGAATGCTCATATAATGCTCTAAATCATTATTAGGCTCAATAAAACATCTATGTATATTTCGTGAAAAATTTAAATAATAATAATAATCGAAGAAACTATTTTTTTGCGCTTGTTTGGCAAAATCAATTTTTTCGATACAACTATGATAATAAAGCGTATCGTTTACCCACATTTTAAGCTGCTTAACACCAAATTTATTATGAGTATTATTCATTCTATCCACATATTCTAGTCCAAAACTTATTTGCTCATTATTCGCAATATTAACACTGATTAATCCAGCATTATATTTAGGTGGAGTACCAGAAATTCTTTTATCAGCAACAATTCTTTTAAGCTCTGTTTCGCTTGCATATACTACAATGGATAAGATAGTAGGACTAATATTATCTTTAATTTTATAAACTGAATTTAAAGTATTTACAGGTTTTTCCGTATTTGATTCTCTAAGCTCAAAATGCAGATGCGGACCGGCAGAATGCCCTGTATTCCCAGAGTAAGCAAATATTTGTCCTTGTGTTATTTGCAATAAATTTTCGGGCAAAATAGTATCAACGGAAAAAGATTCAATCTGATATTGCAATTTTTTAACATAAGATGCTAAAGGTTCTTCGAATCTGCTAATATGTCCATACACCGAAGTATATCCGTTTGGATGATTAATATAAACAGCTTTACCATATCCCCAAGGAGAAATGTTAATTCTTGAAACATATCCGTCTGCAATAGACATTAGAGCTTTTCCTTCGCCATAAGTACGAAAATCTAAACCGGAATGAAAATGAGCTCCACGTGGCTCGGCAAAATTTCCGGTAAGCAAAAGATCAATATTTAAAGGTTTCGCAAACTTGATAGTATCTAGTTGAGCATAAGACTGTAAGGCGCCAAATAATATTAAAATCAATATAAATATTTTAAACAAAATCCGTTGTATCATAGTTATTATTTTAGTCATGTGCAAAACTACATGCAATATTGTTTTATTTAAAGTAAAATAACATTATTTTTGTAATTATAAATTAAGATATGAATAAGGATTACGAAAACATATTAGAACGACATGAGAAAAACATTTCAATATTATTGTCAAAATATGAAACTTCGTTAAAAAATTATCGTATCTTAGAGCAAGAATTAGAATTAAAACAAAAAGAAAACACAGCTTATAAGGAAAAACTTTACGAATTAACAAAACAATACGAAAATCTTAAATTGGCAAAAGCATTAGTAACAGATGAAGAAGGAGAGGAAAAAGTAGCCAGATTAAGATTAAATAAAATAATACGGGAAATTGATAATTGCATAGCTCTTTTGAATAAATAATAGCCGGATGGAAGATAAGTCGATAATAACAATAAATATAAATTTACAAGGCAGAAACTATCCGGTAAAGATAGCACGAGGAGACGGACAGAAAGAAGAACTTATTCGAAAAGCTGCAAACAAAATAAATGAATTAGTTTTGCAGTTTAAGAAAAAAGGATATAAAGACAGAGACGACCAAGATTACTTAGCAATGGTAACATTACAGTTTGCAGTACAAGCGTTGTCATTAGGCGGAGAAAACGAATTAGCACCTGTGCTGAATAAAATAAGGAACCTCGACAGAATAATAGAAGAGGTTATCGAAGAAGAGTAAAACGTTCTTTAAATATTTTACGACATAGCCCGTATTGATTCTTTAATGCTAAGAAAACTCAACACTTTCACAATTGGAGCAAAGCTCTATCGGATGTACGGCAGGCCCCATCCCTAGCGGGATTCTTTACAGAACAGGGGAAGGCGGAAATCCGGAGGCAGCTCCACCCATGTTATTGCAGGGGTTTTACTTAACATATTGAAGAATTTAATACGGGTTTTTTAATAACTAAAAACTAAATTAAAACAATGGAAACTATAACATTAATAGTAGGAGCAATTGCTTTGTTGGTAGGTGCTGGAGGTTCTTATTTTTTGTGGGACTTTGCACTGAGCAAAAAAAAACAACGAATAATTGAAGAAGGCAAACTCGATGCAGAAGTAATTAAAAAGGATAAAATACTTCAAGCAAAAGAAAAGTTTCTTCAATTAAAATCGGAACACGAAGAAATAATAAACGAAAAAAACCAAAAAATTGCTCATGCCGAAAACAGAATTAAACAAAAAGAATCGAGTTTAAACCAAAGAATTGAAGAAACTCAAAGAACAAAAAAAGACCTGGAAAACCAGCGAGAAAATTTAACTTTACAGTTAGACCACTTACAACGTAAAACCGAAGAGCTTGATAAACTTCATAAAGAACAAGTAAAAAACTTAGAAGTTGTATCAGGACTTTCGGCAGAAGAAGCAAAAGCTCAACTCGTTGAATCGCTTGTAGGCGAAGCACATACAGAAGCAGCATCGCAAATAAACGAAATAATAGAAGAAGCAAAACTTACTGCAAATAAAAAAGCAAAAAAACTTGTAATTGAAGCAATTCAAAGAGTTGCAACCGAAACGACAATCGAAAATGCTGTTACAGTCTTTCATATCGAAAACGACGATATGAAAGGTAGAATTATTGGACGCGAAGGTAGAAATATTAGAGCCCTCGAAGCTGCAACAGGTATAGAAATTATTGTGGATGATACTCCCGAAGCTATTATTCTTTCAGGATTCGACCCCGTAAAAAGAGAAATTGCCAGACTTTCGCTTCACCAATTGGTTACCGACGGAAGAATACACCCTGCAAGAATCGAAGAGGTTGTAAATAAAACTAAAAAACAAGTTGAAGAGGAAATAATAGAAATAGGTAAACGCACTACCATAGATTTAGGTGTTCACGGACTACATCCCGAATTAGTGAGAATGGTAGGAAGGATGAAATATCGCTCATCATACGGACAAAACCTTTTGCAACATTCACGCGAAGTGGCTAATTTAAGTGCAATTATGGCTTCGGAATTAGGTCTTAATGCAAAACTCGCTAAACGTGCCGGACTTCTTCACGATATAGGTAAAATACCCGAAGAAGAAACTGAATTACCTCACGCAATTTATGGTATGCAATTAGCCGAAAAATTTAAAGAAAAACCTGAAGTTTGCAACGCAATTGGAGCTCACCACGAAGAAGTGGAAATGAATAATTTAATATCTCCAATAGTACAAGTTTGCGATGCTATATCTGGAGCAAGACCAGGAGCAAGAAGAGAAATTGTTGAATCTTATATCAAAAGACTAAAAGACTTAGAAGCACTTGCATTAAGTTATCCGGGAGTACTAAAAACTTATGCTATACAAGCAGGTAGAGAACTTAGAGTAATTGTTGGAAGCGAAAAAATGACTGACGAAGAAGCAAATAATCTAAGTATAGAAATTGCTAATAGAATTCAGGATGAAATGACATACCCGGGGCAAGTAAAAATTACAGTTATACGCGAAACAAGAGCTGTAAACTACGCTAAATAGAGTTTATGAAAAAAGCTATATTAACCAATAAAAGAGTCCTTGTAACTGGCGGCGCCGGATTTATTGGATCTAATATAATTGATAAACTCATTAAACAAGATAACGAAATCGTATGTGTAGATAATTTAGCAACCGGAAAGATTGAAAATATTTCGGAATACCTTAAACTTAACAATTTTGAGTTTGTAGAAGGAGACATCAGGAATTTTGAAACCTGCAAAAAAGCAGTAAAAAACATTGATGTTATTCTTCATCAGGCTGCTTTAGGAAGCGTACCTCGTTCAATAAACGATCCTAAAACTACTAATGATGTTAATATTGGTGGCTTTATAAATATGCTGGTAGCAGCAAAAGAACAAGGTGTAAAACGCTTTGTTTATGCTGCCAGTAGTTCTACATATGGTGATAATAAAGATTTACCCAAAATCGAAGATAATATAGGGAAACCTCTATCGCCTTATGCTATTACTAAGTATGTAAATGAATTATACGCCGAAATATTTTCAAAACTTTACGGACTAGAAACAATAGGATTAAGATATTTCAATGTTTTTGGAAGAAGACAAGATCCTTATGGTGCTTACGCCGCTGTATTTCCACTTTTTATAAAATTGCTACTTAAAGGAGAAGCTCCAATAATTAACGGAGACGGTAACCAATCAAGAGATTTTACTTATATCGACAATGTAATACAAGCTAATGAGTTAGCTGCAACAACTCAAAATCAAAAAGCACTTAATACTGTTTTTAATATCGCGTATGGCGAAAGCAACTCCTTGAATAATTTAACACAAGAACTGATTGCTCAACTAACAAAATTTAAACCGGAGGTTAGCAAAATTAAACCTTTACACGGACCCGAAAGACAAGGAGATATTAAACACTCGTTAGCTTCAATTAATAAAGCAAAAGAATTACTTGGCTATAATCCAAAATATGATGTTCATAAAGGGCTTGAACAAGCAATAGAATGGTATTACAAGAATCTAAAATAATATGCATGTATTAATTACCGGCGGAGCAGGTTTTATAGGTAGTAATTTAGTAAGATTCTTACTTAATAAGGGGCTTGAAATAACTGTAGTTGATAATTTTGACGAGTTTTATAGCCCAAAAATCAAATTTGCCAATATTCATGATTTTCTTAATTGCAAAAAATTCCACTTAATTAATATTGATATGCATAACTTACCAAATACAAGCTCTGTAAATGGTAAATTTGATATGCTTATACATTTAGCCTCTAAAGGTGGAGTGCGATTATCGATTAAACAAAAAGAAATATATCACGAAGTAAATGTAGAAGGAACCCGGCAAGTATTTAATTATGTTATTAAAAACAATATTCCAAAAGTAGTTTTTGCTTCTTCGAGCAGTATATACGGCAACTCTAAAGAATTACCCTGGCACGAAAATATTTCTCCCCTTCAACCAATAAGCCCGTATGCATTTACAAAACTCCTTTGCGAACAAATGGGAATGGAATATTCTAAAAAACATAACTTCGATTTTATTTCGCTTAGGTTTTTTAGTGTTTATGGTCCACACATGCGACCCGATTTAGCACTTTACAGCTTTAGTGAAAAAATACTAAATAATGAACCTATCCGATTATTTGGTGATGGTAGCAGTATGCGAGATTACACATATGTAGATGATATTGTTGAAGGAATATACAATGCTATACTCTACAACAAAAAGAAAACAGATATTTTTAATCTTGGATATGGTAAAGCACACAGCTTACTAGAAATGGTAAATACTCTTGAAAAACATTTAAACAAAAAAGCAATATTAGAATTTACAAACAGTATAAAAGAAGAAGCCGACAAAACATGGGCAAATACCGAAAAAGCAAAACAAACCTTAAACTTTATTGCACATACCGATTTTGATACCGGAGTGGAATTGTTCTGCAAATGGTTTGTAAATAAATGTAAAAACTAAATAAAACATGAGAAAATTTTCAACATCAGAATTTTCTAAGAATGTAATAACATTGCTTTCAGGTACCACAATAGCCCAAGCAGTACCTATACTTATTTCACCAATCCTCACACGTTTATACACACCCGAAGAATTTGGGTTACTAGCACTTTTTACTTCACTTTCTTTTATTCTAGGTGCAATTGCAAATGGATGTTATGAATTTGCAGTAATTCTTCCGAAGAAAGATAGTGATGCAATTAATATAGCAGTTTTAGGAGCATTAATTGCATTCGTGTTCAGCATATTACTTCTAGTAACAGTAATAGTATTCAACAAACCAATAAGTACTATACTCGGCAACGTAGAATTTTCTTTATGGCTATATCTTGTTCCAGTTAGTGTATTGGCTATTTCGTGGTTTAATATTTTTAGTTATTACAACGTAAGAATAAAACAATATAGAAACATTGCTAAAGCAAATATTATTAAAGCTATGGTTTTAGCTATAATTCAAGTATCATTGGGATTTGCTAAGGTAGGTACAGCTGGTTTAATATCAGGACAACTCGCGTCTTTCTTTTCTGGGAATTATAAACTTTCAACTAAAATATTGAAAAAAAGTAAATTATTCTCTTATAAAAGGATGAAACTAATGGGTAAAAGATATATTGATTTCCCAAAGTTTATGCTATGGTCAACCCTTGCAAATACCCTAAGTATTCATGTTTCAAACATTTTTATTAATATAATTTATTCAAGCAAAACTTTAGGTTTTTTTTCTTTAGCAAATAGGACACTCGGAATGCCATCATCCCTTCTAGGAAGTTCAATTGGACAAGTTTTCTTTCAACAAGCTAGTATAGAATATCAAAAATATAATAATACAAAAAAAATATTTGTAAGTACACTTAAAAAACTTATTATTATCGGAATTCCAATATTTACATTAATCTTCTTTTTTATTGAAGATGCTATTGCATTGATATTTGGAGAAATATGGCGAATTACTGGATTATACTGTAAAATCCTTACACCAATGTTTTTCATAAGATTTGTAAGTGGCTCATTAAGTTCAATATTAAATATCTTTGAGAAGCAGAAAATTGCGTTACTAATAAATCTAACTTTATTATTTAGTATTATAGTAATTCTTTTTACTGCTAATTTTCTTAATTTAGGCTTTGAAAAAATATTGTTTTATTGGAGTATTACATTAAGTATTGAGTATTCTCTTTTTATACTAATTTATTATCGTTTATCTAATGGTAAAAAAGTTTATTAAATGGCTACTATTGAGGTTTAGATTTATTCCTTTTATTAAATACTATGTGTTTGAATGGGAACTTGCAGGTAAAGCATTTAATTTATTAATTATAAATTTCTTCTTTCAGCGAATATTACGGATTAACTGTAAAGTTAGTTTCTCAATTCACTTTACATCAAAAATTTCTTATCCATCAAGAATAGAGCTTATTAAGGATAAAACTACAATGAATAGCTTTGTTCTTAGTGGAAATTGTTATTTTCAAGCTCATAGTGGTATAAAAATTGGCAAAAACTTTTTATTTGCACCAGGGATTAAAATTATTAGTAGTAATCATGATTTTAAAAATAGAGATTTGCCAAGTAAAACATCTCCTGTCATTATAGGAGATAATGTTTGGATGGGTACCTCTGCAATTATTTTACCTGGAGTAGAGATTGGGAACAATTGTATTATAGGGGCAGGTTCTGTTGTTACTAAAAGCTTCAAAGAAGATAACCTTTTAATTGCTGGTAATCCTGCAAAAATAATAAAACTACTAAAGAATTAAAAACTACGAACTCAATGAATAATGCATTCTGTATTACATCTAAAAGTTTAGATACCTTTCTATTCGTAATATTAATACTAGGATTTATTGCAACTCACTCATTATTATCATACTCACTAATATTTATTGCTTATTTTGCTCTTACACTAAGAATACTTTTAATCAAGAATAAATTATTTGTAGAAAAATCATACTTATTCTTATTTATTCTTTTCTTATTAAATATTATTATTCAGGTACTATTTAACATATCTTTAAGATCTATAATATATTCATTATTAATTATTATTGGGTTTATACTATATAGCAGTATAGCTAGCTTTAATCTCAAACATAACTCAATTACCAAATTTGCATTGTTTTTATTATTTATTCTTTTATTGCACCCCTCAATTTTAGATAGCAGCTTACAATACAAGTCATTTTTATTAAATGCTAATTCATTAGCGAGCGTTTATTTGTTGTTATTTTTTATCATCGAGTTGTTCGGAACAAAACCTCAGAAATTACTAAATTATTTTATTTTTTTACCCATCTATCTAATAAGTATCGAGAGTAGAAGTTTATTACTCGCAATTATTTTGTATCTATTTTTTAAAAACCTTAATTTCTTCAAGTTACGTAATCTGTCATTTAACATTGTAATAATCTTCTTAATTATATTGATGTTGTTTTTTGTTTATCCAAATAATTTATTTATTAGTAAGATAATGTACTCATTAGACTTATCAAATATAAAGATTTTTGGATCAGACTTATTTTATGGTGCAGGTAGAGAAGAATTGTGGAAAATAGTAATTGAGACAAATCCTTCTCCAATTTATGGGATAGGATTTGGAAACTCAAATGATTACATTAATAATTTTATTCATAAAGATTTATCTCCACATAACACATTTCTGAAACTATACTTAGAAGGAGGTTTGTTGTTTTTATCTACATATATATTATTAGTTTTCTTTTTATTTAGAAATGCAAAAACAAATATTACAAAATCTTTTATTTTAGCAATTCAAATTAGAATGTTTTTTGAGAGTGCATTTCCTTTTGGAGTAAGTCTCTCATCTGCATTAATTATATTACCATATTTCATTGAAAAAGCATATCTATTGAAATATTCCATAAAAAATTATGAGAAGAATTATATTTCACATACCTGTTAACTTAGACAAAAATATAGCATCAGGGAGCCAAATTCGTCCACAATTGCTTTTAAAAGCATTTAAAGATGAAGGTTTTATTGTAGATACCATAGCTGGGTATGGTAAACAACGAAAACACCTAATTCGAAACATTAAAAAATCTATTAAATCCGGAGTTAAATATGATTTTTTATACTCAGAATCATCAACAATGCCAACGGCATTAACAGAACCTAATCATATTCCAAAATACTTAAATCTTGATTTTAATTTTTTTAAATACTGCAAAAAACAACAAATACCTATAGGACTGTTTTATAGAGACATATATTGGAAATTCCCCGAGTATCAACCAAATTCTTTGTTAAAACGTCTAATCCTAAATTTTTTTTATAAATATGATATCTACAACTATAAAAAAACTATAAATTATTTATATTTACCTTCAATGAAAATGCTGGATTATCTTCCAAACATAAAAACAGATGGTTTTAATATTAAGGCATTACCACCTGGTGTTACTACAAAATTTGTTCCCAATAATAAAGACAGCATAAATAAAGAACTTAATATATTTTATGTTGGAGGCATTGGTAAAGTTTATAAATTTCCTGTACTGCTAAAAGTAATTTCAGAAATGAAAAATATAAATCTTACTGTCTGTTTAAGAGAATTAGAATGGATTAATGAGAAAGATGCTTATGATATATATATCAATCAGAATATCAATATAATTCATAAGAGTGGAAAGGATTTGTTGCCATATTTTTCTAACGCTGATATCTTAAGTCTTTTTTTAGAACCAAATGAATACAGAAAATTTGCAATGCCATTTAAACTTTTTGAGTATATTGAAAAGGGGAAACCAATACTAGCAACATCAAATACAGCAGTAGGAGAATTTGTAAAAGAAAATGATATCGGATGGGTTATTGATTACAACTATAGTAAATTAAAAGAATTATTAGAGCATATTAATAATAACAAACAGGAAATTAACATTAAAAAGCAAAACATTCAAAAATGTGCAGAAATAAACTCATGGCAGAATAGAGTAAAACAAATAAGTAAGGATTTATCAATATGAAAATTATAATACTTGGAGATTCGAATAGTAGCCACATAATTAAATGGGTTAAATCACTTGCTAGTAAAGGTTTGGAAATATTGATTATTAGCTTGTCTAGTATATACAACGAGCAAGCCTATGAAAGTGAAAAGATTAAAATTATAGGGCTAAATTACAGTAAGTCAACTATAAATAATAATCAATCATTAAAAAAACTTTCTTATTTATTTTCAATATTTAGAATTAAAAAAATAATTAAACAATATAAACCAGATATAATTCATGCACATTATGCTAGTAGTTACGGGACATTAGCTACATTAACAGGATTTCATCCTTTTATATTATCTGTTTGGGGGTCTGATGTATTCGATTTCCCCAAGAGATCTCTTTTAAATAAAATTATTTTTAAACATATCTTAAATAAAGCTGATAAAATACTATCTACTTCAGTAATAATGTCTCAAGAAATTATAAAATACACAAATAAAACAGTTATTGTTACTCCCTTTGGAATTAATACTCATCTATTTTCTCCAAATAGCATAAAAACAATATATAAAGACTCAGATATTGTAATAGGAACAATTAAAAGTTTAGAAGAAGTATATGGCATTGATACTTTAATAAAAACATTCAAAATCTTAGTTAAGAAACATCCCCAACTACCTCTGAAACTGTTAATTGTTGGTGATGGAACTAAGAAACAAGAATATGAAACATTAGTAAAAGAGTTAGATATTTCAACACTTGTTACTTTTATCGGTAGAATCAATTACGATGATATTGTCAATTATCATAATCAAATAGATATCCCTGTATTTTTATCTAATAGCGAAAGCTTTGGCGTTGCTGCACTTGAAGCCAGTTCATGCGGCAAGCCGGTTATTGCTAGTAAGGTTGGAGGCTTTACGGAGATTATAAAAGATAATGAAACCGGTATTCTTGTTCCTCCAAACAATCCCTCAAAAGCTGCCGATGCAATTGAAAAACTTATTTATAACAAAGAATTATTGCATTCAATGGGTAAAGCCGGAAGAGAAAGAGTACAAAAACTATATGAATGGAACGATAACCTCGAACAAATGATAAATATTTATAGTAAACTTGTATAAATGAAAATAGTAACAATAATAGGAGCACGACCTCAATTCATTAAGGCAGCAACTGTAAGCCGAGTAATAAGAGATACTAAAAATATTGAGGAAATTATAGTACACACTGGTCAGCATTTTGACATTAATATGTCTGATATTTTTTTTAATGAAATGGAAATACCAAAACCTAACTATAATTTAAATATAAATGGCTTAGGGCATGGTGCCATGACAGGCCAAATGTTAGAAAAAATTGAAGAAGTTTTAAAAAGTGAAACTCCCGATTATGTTTTGGTTTATGGAGATACAAATTCTACTTTAGCGGGTGCTCTTGCTGCAAAAAAAATGCACATAAAACTTGCACATGTCGAGGCTGGTTTACGATCTTTTAACATGAAAATGCCCGAAGAAATAAATCGGATACTAAGCGATCGAATTTCCGATATTTTATTTTGTCCTACAGAGCAAGCCATTAAAAATTTAACAGAAGAAGGCTTCAAGAATTTTAATATCGAAATAATTAACAGTGGAGACGTTATGCTTGATGCTGCTCTATTTTACAATCAAAAAGCTAAACCACCATCTTTTAAGTTACCCTCACAATTCATTTTAACAACAATACACAGAGCTGAAAACACAGATAATATCGAAAAATTAAAATCAATTGTTTTTGCTTTAAATAATTTAAGCGAAGACTGTAATATAGTGCTGCCTCTTCATCCAAGAACACAAAAAATAATTTCTGAAAATAATTTATCTTTTAACAAAAACCGAATCTTGCTAACCGCCCCTGTAGGTTATTTCGAAATTCTGTATCTTCTGCAAAATTGTAAATTAGTTATGACTGATAGTGGTGGCATGCAAAAAGAAGCATACTTCTTTAAAAAGCCATGTATAACTTTGCGTGATGAAACAGAATGGGTCGAATTAGTTAACTTAGGAGCAAATATAATTGCAGGAAGCAATCATGAAAACATTTTGAATAGTTATAAAATGATTTTAAAGCAAAACATTAATTTTGAAGCGAAGATTTACGGATGCGGAAATGCAGCAGAACAGATTGTTGATTCATTGATAAAATAGCAATTATGAATATACTGCTAATAAATCATTATGCCGGTAGCCCCAAAATGGGAATGGAGTTCAGACCATATTATATGGCAAGGGAATGGCAAAAAAAGAGTAATAATGTATTAATTATAACTTCATCATTTTCGCACACGAGGAAAATACAATTTGAAACTGAAGAAAAATACACTTATACCGAAATAGACGGAATAAAATATTTCGTTATTAAAACACCTAAATATTCGGGAAACGGTTTTGGGCGAATAAGAAACATGGCATCTTTTATTAAAGCATGTTTAAATAAATCAAAATATATAGCTGAAACATTTAAACCGGATATAGTAATATCATCTTCGACATACCCTCTTGACAATTATCCTGCACGCAAAATATGTAAACTCTCAGGAGCAAAAATGATTTACGAAGTCCATGATTTATGGCCATTATCGCCCCAAGAATTAGGCGGATATTCAAAATACCATCCATTTATTATGATGATGCAAGCTGCTGAGAATTTTGCATACAAACACTGCAATGCCGTAGTATCTTTGTTGCCTAAGGCAAAAGAGCATATGATTGAACATGGATTACATCCAGATAAGTTTCATTATGTTCCAAATGGTGTTGTTATTGATGATTGGAAAACAGCGAATGATATACCAAAAGAATTTCGTGCTCTTTTCCAACAACAAAAAAGCAAAGAGCATAAAATAATTGGTTATACTGGTAGTCATGGACCAGCCAATTCATTAAATACATTATTGGAAGCGATGTTTGAATTAAAAGAGGAACCCTTTTCTCTGTTTTTAATTGGAGATGGTCCTGAAAAACCAAAATTAATTAAAACAGCTGTTAAGTTAAAATTACAAAATGTGTTTTTTTTGCACCAAGTAAATAAAGATTTAATTCCCCCAATTTTAGATCAATTTGACATTTTATATATAGGTCTTCAAAATCAACCTTTATTCCGTTTTGGCATTAGTCCAAATAAACTACTCGACTACATGATGGCAGGAAAACCCATCATTCAAGCAATTAATGCAGGAAACGACATGGTTACTGAAGCTAATTGCGGAGTAAGTATAGAACCTGAAAATGTAAATAAACTTACAGAAGCTATTATAAAAATGACAAAACTTTCTGATGACGAACTTAATAAAATGGGTAAAAATGGAAATGAATATGTTTTAAGAAATAATTCTTACAATATTCTATCTCAAAAATTTCTAAAATTAATGGAAAAGCTAATTACTGAAAAAGCCAATTAATTTTTTACTGTTCTGTTTTTTATCAGGTAATTCAATTCTAAAAACAAAGAAACCAATAATCCAAGGATCAAAGCTGCAATACCATAAATAGCAATAAGCTTTATCTGCGAGTTAGTTTTGGTTGCAATAAGACTTTGATTGATAACAGAAAAGGGCTTTAATCTATTATACTCTTTTTTTAGTGAATACATTTTTTCGTAAAGCATTACAATTTCATTAAACGACTGCCCTTTTGCTTCAAGTACTCCAAAATCCCCCTCCTGCAGAGCTTTTAACTCTAATTCCTGAATTTGATTTAAGTTGGCGATTTTTTCTTCTAACACATTTATTTGCTCCTGCAATTCAACTTTATTATTATTAATCTCCTGCTTAACAAAGGTTAAATTATTATAAAAATAAACTAATCCGTTCTTAATACTATCAACACTTTCGGGATTTGAGTAAGTTACATCTATTAAAACAACTCCTGAAATACTTGTGTCTTGTTCAAACTTACAAATCTCTGATGCAATTTTAGTACTTATACCCATAATTGATGCAACCGAATCAATATTATTAGTTTCAATATAAAATTCTAACGGTTGTGATAAAGCCGAGACAATACTACTATTGAACATAGGGGTGCTAACCACAAACTGTGTAGAATACTTGTTACCGGAAAAATAATAATCAGCAATAGCAGCTCCAACTCCAATAATAAAAAATATTGCTATTAATACTATTCTTCTCCTTAAAAACAAAATGCACTTAATAGATAAGTTCACTAAATCTATTTGTTGTTCTTTTGATTCTATCATATCTCCTTTTCAATTAAATAATGATTTCTGTCTGCTGCACTTCGAGAAATTAGCTCACCTAAAAATCCTGTAAGAAACAGCATAGTTCCCATAACAATACATACCAATGACAAATAAAAATAAGGACTTGCCGTAACTCTCTCAATTAGCACTCCGTTGTGCATTGCAACAAGCTTATGAATTCCAAGATATGCTGCCGAAACAAATCCTAAAATAAATAATATACTACCCAAAACGCCAAAAATATGCATTGGCTTTTTACCAAACCGAGTTATAAACAAAACGGTTAACAAATCAAGATATCCATTAACAAAACGTTCGAAACCAAATTTGCTTTTACCGAATTTTCGTGCCTGATGCGAAACAACTTTTTCCCCAATTCGTTTAAAACCTGCTTGCTTAGCTAGAACAGGAATGTAGCGATGCATTTCTCCAAAAATCTCAATACTTTTTACTACCGAAGCCCTGTAAGCCTTTAACCCACAATTAAAATCGTGTAGCTTAATTCCTGATGTTATTCGTGTAATGCGATTAAAGAATTTGCTGGGCAATCGTTTGGACAACGGATCATGGCGTTTTTTCTTCCATCCTGAAACCAAATCAAATTTATCTTCAATAATCATGCGATACAATTCCGGAATTTCTTCAGGGCTGTCCTGCAAATCAGCGTCCATAGTAATTATAACATTACCTTTAGCTATCTGAAATGCTGTATGCAAAGCAGGTGATTTTCCATAATTACGCCGAAATTTTACAGCTCTAAGTTGAGGGTATTTAACCGACAAACTCTCAATTACTTTCCATGAATCATCATTACTACCATCGTCAACCATAATGATTTCAAAGCTATGATTATGTTTTGTCATTACCTGCGATATCCATTCTACAAGTTCAGGTAAAGATTCTTCTTCGTTGTAAAGAGGTATTACTATTGAAATATCCATTAAACGTCTGTATCTGTGTTAATCATATTCTCATTCTGAAATATATCAGGATTCTTTTTTGTCATTGCTGCAGCAATTAAACTATATATCAAGCCCATTACAAAATATCCGAGTAAACCTAATGCAACTGTTTTTTCAGCAGATGGTGTTGGTCGGTCAAGTATAGTATCAGTAATTTTATCAATTTCTTTTTCTGATAATCCTTTTTCGTATAAGCTTTGAGAGGTTCGCTCGGCTATTACAATTTTTGATGTTTCCTGATAATCCGGAGCTATCAATTTATGAAAAGAATAATCATAAATACTACTTAATATAGACATGCAAATAATCATCAGAAATGCATTAAGAAGTGCTTTTGAATACTTGATAACCCCATCATAAAACTTATCTCTTAACTTCCTTCCAAAAACAACCAATAGTGCGATATTAATTATTAACACTGCAAGAAATATTAATGTCCCCGACCACATACTAATAAAAGCAAGATCGAAAACATAGGTAATTACACTAATGGCAATATTTACTAAACCAATGTAAACGCCATAAACTAATATTTGCTTTGTTTTTTCGTTCATAATTATTGTCGTTTGGAAACAAAGATATTCATATTTTTTTAGAAAATCTGCATTAACATTTGACAAGTTTATTTTTTAGTATTACTTTTGTGCGGGGTAAGTCTTGTACGACCAGCTCCTGCTGAACTCCCCCAGGACCGGAAGGTAGCAAGGGTAGGCAGTTGTAGCGGTGCGATGCAAGTAGCTTGCCCCTTTTTTTAAAAAAATTTTAAAAAAAAAATAATTAACTAATTTTGCTTCCAATAATTTTATTAATCCAAGATGACATGAAAAAATTATTTCTTGTTTTGTCGTTTGCCCTATTTTGCTCTGCATACTCTTATTCCCAGTGCTTACATGTAGTTTTTGAAGATAAATTATTTAACTCAAAAAACAATATTTGTCAACAACATCTGCTGTTATTATCCGAAAATATAGTTCTTAATTTTACCATGTGCGAAAAACATATATATGTTGATTTAGCTGAAAAAACATATAATGTTATTGACAGCATTAAACCTAATAATAATGCAAAACTAGTAAACACCAAAAACAAAAGTTTTATTGATATAAACTTAAACACTTATAAAAAAGATACAGGATATACCGACTTTTATTTTTTAACGAAATGCTGGAATTCGCAAAGTAAGGAAGTAAAAAGCCATACAGGAAAGGAATATGAAGAGTTTGTAAAAAATACCGGATTAATAAATGATTCTAATAATTATGAGATAGATATAGAATATTTAAAAGAAGAAAAACAAATTGGAAACTATCTTTGTAGAAAGGCTAACTTAAACTATTACGGCAAAGAATACACATTATGGTACACCGAAGAAATTGATTATAACAAAGCATTTGTAAACTTTCTGTACAAAGTACCCGGCACGGTTGTTCAAATTGGGAATAAGGATGATATTGTTTTTAAGCTTATTAGTGTAAGAGAATTTGACATTACTAAAACTAACTTAAGTTATCAGGTTTTGTTTAAGATTCAGTGCGGATTAGAAAAATAATCTGTAAAAATACTACTACCCTAATTATCAAACAATTTTTACGATACTACTTAAGCCTTAATAAGTAGCAAAAATTATTTTCATAAGTTTTCAATTTTCAATAATATATATTTATTTTTAAGTGATTTATTATCTTTACCCACCGAAATATTATTCTATGCAAGAAAAGATATTAATTTTAGATTTTGGTTCCCAGTACACTCAGCTAATAGCAAGAAGAGTAAGGGAATTAAATGTATATTGCGAAATTTATCCTTACAATAATTTTCCCAATCTCGACAATTTTGTAAAAGGCGTTATATTGAGTGGCAGTCCTTTTTCGGTACGCGACAAATTAGCTCCAATTCCAAATATAGAATCTATAAAACATAATGTTCCGCTCCTAGGAATTTGCTACGGGGCACAATATCTCGCTCATTTTTTTGGTGGCAACGTAGCACATAGTGGTTCACGAGAATATGGTCGGGCAAACCTTAAATATATTGATAAAAAATCTGAATTATTTAAGGATATAAATACAGGCTCACAAGTCTGGATGTCGCATGGAGACACTATAACTAAGATTCCGGAGAACTATGACATTATTGCCTCAACACAAGATGTAAAAATAGCAGCATACAAAATTGAGCAAGAACAAACTTACGGAATACAATTTCATCCAGAAGTTTATCATTCAAGTGATGGCTCTCAGTTATTAAAGAACTTTTTAGTTGATATTTGCAAATGCGAACAAAACTGGACACCGGATTCTTTTGTAAATATCACAATAAACGATCTTAAACAAAAACTCGATAACGACAAGGTAGTACTTGGGCTTTCGGGCGGAGTTGATTCTTCGGTAGCTGCAATACTATTGCATAAAGCAATTGGCAAAAACCTAACATGTATATTTGTTGACAACGGATTATTGAGGAAAAACGAATTTGAAACAGTTTTAGATTCATATAAGGGTATTGGATTAAATGTAATTGGAGTTGATGCAAAAGAAAGGTTTTATAAAGCCCTTGCAGGAGTTTCAGAACCAGAAAAAAAGCGAAAAATTATTGGTCGTGAATTTATTGAAGTTTTTGACGATGAAGCTCAAAAAATCCAAAACGTAAAATGGTTGGCACAAGGCACAATTTATCCTGATGTAATCGAATCTGTTTCGGTAAACGGACCATCTGCCACAATAAAATCGCATCACAACGTAGGTGGTCTTCCTGAAAGAATGAAATTGAAAATAGTAGAACCTCTAAAGCTTTTATTTAAAGACGAAGTAAGACTTGTTGGTAAAGCAATTAAGGTACCTGATAATATTTTGCAACGACATCCCTTTCCCGGTCCCGGACTTGCAATAAGAATACTAAGTGATATTACTCCTGAAAAAGTAAGAATACTACAGGACGTTGACTCAATATTTATTGAAGGATTAAAAAACTGGAAACTATACCATTCTGTATGGCAAGCCGGAGTAATGCTACTTCCCGTTCAATCGGTAGGTGTTATGGGTGACGAAAGAACTTACGAAAATGTTGTAGCTCTTCGTGCCGTTCAAAGCACAGACGGAATGACAGCAGATTGGGTACACCTACCCTACGATTTTTTAGCAAAAATGTCAAACGAAATTATTAATAAAGTAAAAGGTGTAAATCGAGTAGTGTATGATATCAGCAGTAAACCTCCTGCAACTATAGAATGGGAATAAAAAATAAACTCTTTAAAGAATACGCATCATTGCCTTCAGAACAACGAAAAACTTTCAGGTTACATTCGTGGTACTCAATGGCAGAAGGAACATTGTTTGGAACTTTTGTTCTTAATGAATTTGTTTTTATAAAAAGTCTTAAAGGTAACGATTATCTTATGGGGCTACTCTTTACCTTTAGTATGGCTGTATTTACTCTGTTACTATTCGGAAACGAAATACTTCGCCGGAACCAAAACAAAAAAAAGCTTCTTAGGCGAACTGCTCTAATTACTCGACTACCTCTACTTATTTTTTTAGTGTTCCCTACACATTTATCAAGCTATATCGAAAACCCGATTTGGTATTTCTTTTTTTTGCTTATCATTCTTATTTATTACATGAGTACTCCAGTTACTTTACCGACAGTAAACTTACTTCTACGTTCATCTTACGGAAATAAACATTTCGGAGTTTTATATGGATATGCTAATACTATAAATAAAACTTTTGCTTTATTAGCAACTTTCTGTTTTGGTATTTTACTCGACCATAATTACTTTATTTTCAAATGGATATATCCCATAATCGGACTTATTGGTATTGCCGGAATTTGGTCACTTTCTAACATATCATATACACCACAACTCATAAATAGCATAAACAAAGGATTGTTCGTTTCTGTCGGAAATTCTATCAAAACCATGGGTCAAATCTTAAAAAGAAATCGACCATTTTTAAACTTCGAGATAAGTTTTTTCTTGTACGGTATAGCATTTATGATAACTGTAACCGTAATTACATTTTTTATGGAAAAGCATTTGCATTTAAATTATACTTCAATTTCGGCTTATAAAAATCTTGGAGCATTTGTTACTATTTTATGCATGCCATTTTTCGGAAGATTTATGGGCAATACCGATCCTCGCAGATATAGTCGAATTGCGTATATGCTTATGGCTGCTTATATTGCGTTTGTTATGATTACCGAATATTTACCATATCATTTTCAGATAGGAGAATACAAAATATATTACACTCTTGTAATTGCATTTATTATTCAAGGAATTTTTACTGCCGGAATGGCAATTTTATGGTATATAGGCTCTGCATTTTTTTGCCGTAACGATAGCTTAAGTGGCGACTATCAATCGGTTCACTTATCATTTGTTGGAGTTAGAGCCTTATTTGCACCCCTAATTGGCGTATATTTCTATCAAAATTTTGGATACAGTTTTACTTTTGCAATTGGAATATTTTTCTTAATACTGGCAATTGCATTAATGTATTATTCACAATGGAAACGCCCAAATCCTTACGGCAACGATAAAGAATAAGTTGTATTAGAATCCTGTTGTTTAAAAGATATTGAAAACTCTATTTAAATTATTCAGATGTAAAAAGTAAACATTGTTGTCCGATAAAAACCTTCATTATTGCACGGGTCTGCCTTTGTATGAAACGATGACGATTTGGGTTCCTAAATAGCAGCAAAAGACATCTCATCCTTAAATAGTTTCACAAACCCACTACGCTGCAACAGTTCGAGGCACAACGACTGAATTACGCTAAAATTCACTCAAAATATTTTCTTAATTTCGGCACATTATTTGGGATGAATTTGCACCTATATTTTATTAATTTATCAAAATACTAAAGTTTATGAGATCAATTTCAATTTTCGCTATTATCATTACAGTTTTTTTAACATCGTGCAATCAAAAACAATTAGAGATTAAAACTAATTATTCGGAACTACCGGAAACCGAAGAACAGAAATTCGAAGAAGTGTTAAAGCTTAAAGAAAAGAGTTTTACAACAAACTCGTTTGATGTAATGAAAGAATATGCTAAAAAATATCTTTTAGCTTCTAGTAATCCGGTTAGTAGTGGAATTGTGTCAAATTATTTTTGGTATGTATATAATGCATTGCCCGAATTTGTTAATGAAAACGAAAGGCACCAAGGGTATTATGCAGGTGAAAATGACCAAGCCGAAGAAGAAAGACTAATTGCTTATTCAATTTATAAAATAGACCGCAGTCCCGAAAATCTTACTAAAATGTTTGAAATGATTAAGCCTGAGCTTAAAGACATTGTATCTGAAAATCTTTATCATAGTTTAAAGATTAATCAGGAGCTTGAAAAAAGAATCAGGTCTTACGATATTCTTGTAGAAATTGATAATTACCATGAATTACTAACAAAAGCCTATATGCATGCAGATACTGCAACAGGAATTTTATATGACTATGGAGATACCTTAGTTTTTGAGACATTTAATAATGCGTATGGCTTAGATGTACACAATTTAACTGAAATAATATGCCAGTATCTTGAAATTGATAGATACGATCCACTTTATGGGAACAATTCTTTATCGTTCTGGATGCGTAGAAATCACGAGGGTAATATGGAAACAGTTTATAATATTTTAAATGAAATTGATTCGATTTATAATAACAAATAAAAATAAGTTTATGAAAAAAACAGGATTATTAGTATTGAGTTTAAGCTTTTTGTTCTTATTGTTTGCATGCAACAATACTGAAAAGAAAAACGATACAGAAAAGCTTGACAACGAAGAAAAGAAATCAGAAATTAACAAGACCGGAGAAACTAACGAAGATTTTGAGGAGTTTTACAAAAAGTTTGTGTCCGAAGAGAATTTTCAGATAGAAAGAGTAAAGTTTCCTGTTATAGGTTCCAATATAATAGATTACGAAGAGTCAGAAGAATGGACAACTGAAAACTGGAGAATGTTATCGGATGTAAGCAATGTTGACCAAAACGAGTTTACGGTTGAAATTTTAGAGGATGATAACAGAATTGAGCATAAGATTTATCTCCCAAATAGCGGTTTTGGAATTACCTATACTTTCGAGCTTATTGAAGGTAAATGGTACCTTACCGAAAGAACAGATATGAGTTTGTAAATCGTAAAATTTTAATTGAAATGAAAAACATTTTATTTATATCAATGGCGATAGCTATGGGTTTAGTCATTTTTTCGTGTAATAATACATCAGAACAAAATAAAGACGAGCCAAAAAGTGAAACTAATAAACAAGCTGAACAATCTGAAGCAAATGATACAGAGAAGTCTGTAAACGAGGTACAAGAAGTACCCGAAAAAACGATAGAGGAAACCAAAACCCAAAACAAAGTAAAAAGCTTTACCGGCATGTTTGATATCTTAGCTCCGGCAACAGATGGAACATGGTTTTTATTTTCTGACAAAGATGGTAACGAATACAAGTTTTACGATAATGGCGATTGCCAAAAAGCACGTGATTTATTCTTTAGCGTACAGCCTATGGACAACGATCATCAATACCAAAGTACAGAGTTTTTTGTAGAGTATAAAACCGAAGAGATAGAATTTTACAACAAAGCAGATGGTGGTACTATAATGAGAGAAGTTGACGTAATTACAAATATTGAAGAAAAATAAATCTATTGTTGTATTTATATAATTCAAATTAAATATTTAATAATTTATTTCTGGAATAATGTATTGTTATTCATAGTGCTTAGTTGCATTGATATAGACCAAAGTATAACTTAATTTAAAAAGTTTATTGTTGCTTTTCTTAAAAACCTGCATTGTCTATTTTTTGCAAAAATAAAAAACGACTTAACTATTAATTAAAAATTAAAATGATGAAAATGATGAAAAAATTTGAAAGACTATTTGTTTTAGTATTACTTGTATCGGTAACTATTTTTAGTTCATGTAAAAAAGACCCTATCGATTTAGAAAACTCTTACATGGATATTATATATGGTTCTGATGATGGTTTATGGATTGGAGATAATGACTTAAGATATGTTGCAAATTTAGCTCCTGAAACTCTTTCGGGAGAAACGGTAACTATCAATTATTCTTCGCAAGCCGATCCCGATGGTATAACAATTGAGTCGGGTTATTACAACACAACACTAGATTGGGGTCGCGATGTTTATAATATTCAAAAAATAGACCGTAGTTTTGAAACTGCTGCCTTTACAGATGAAGAAAAAGGATTTCTTAAAGTAAATCCTGCAGGAGACGAAATTACTATTACTATTGGCGACAACAAGTTCGTAGAAACTGTAGAATTTGAAGGGAAACATGAACAACTTGTTGTAGCAAATTTTTCGATATCCGGTGAAGATTGCTGGATTGGAGATGTAAAGTATTATAACGAAGAAGGAGTGAAACCGGAAATTAAAATTTATTCCGAATCTCATCCAACTCCCATTACCGTTAATCCCGATCCGGATTTAGGCGATGATGGATACAGACCTGCCGATCCTGAGCTATCTGAACCTTTTGGGCATACTATTTATTCTGTAGTTTTAACTTACGGCAGTAATAGCTCCGGCTGGGCTAATGAAGTTTTTGTTAATAGCGAATCAGATACTTTTTATGTAGAATTAGGCGGTCAAACATTCTCAATGACATACGACGGTGAACGTATGTATAAAAAAATTATGGCACCAGTAAATTAGTTAAGACTTAACCCGCATTATTCATCGCATTATTCTTGGCTGGCTCGTAACAAGTTGTTAGTCTAAGGATTGGCACGGTGCTTATGGTTTTATTATTAGCCAAATTTTGAGAAAGCTTACAATTATCTTTGTG
>Ga0334901_1000997_pt1 | contig 33145 bp, 23 predicted proteins | sample GraSluR3_MG_3_FD_207216 | JGI IMG/M metagenome (GOLD analysis project Ga0334901, IMG submission 207216) | Sludge microbial communities from methane-producing bioreactor in Wageningen University, Netherlands - Granular Sludge_15_08-R3 | ecosystem: Engineered > Bioreactor > Anaerobic >... | reverse complement strand
ACGACGACGGCCGATTCATCGAGGCGACCAACCAGAGCGCCTGGATCAACGTGTTTCAGGGCATCGCCCTGACCGCGGCCATCTTGTTCTTGTTCCTCTACAACCTGCGGTCGCTCTTCGTGGTGGCCTTGACCATGCCGCTGACGATCGTCATCGGCCTGTTCTTCATGCAGATGGCCGGCTACACGCTGAACATGTCGACCCTGATCGCCATCGGCATGTCGGTGGGCATTCTGGTGACCAACTCGATCGTCGTCCTGGAGGCGATCGTCAGGCGGCTCGACGAAACGGGCGATCCCAAGGAGGCGTCGCGCCTGGGCGCCAAGGAAGCCTTCATCGCCGTGCTGGCCAGCGCCGGCACGAACGTGGTCGTGCTCTTTCCGCTGACGATGATGACGTCGATGGTGGGCCTATTCATCGGTCCCCTGGCCATGACGATGTTCATCATGACGGTCGTGTCGCTGTTCATCTCGTTCACGCTCACGCCGCTTCTGTGCTCGCGGATTCTCAAGCCGCGAACGGAGGGCACGCGCTCGCCCCTGGCGGTGATGGAGCGTTGGTGGAACCGGGGATTCGACCGCGTCGTGGGCGCGTACCGCCGCCTGCTCGAATTCAACGAGCGCCACCGTTGGGCCGCGGTGCTGACGATCGTGGCCGTCGCCCTGCTCTTCGTCCATTCCCTTCATCTGGCCGCCACGTTGGGCACCAGCGCGGTCGCCGAGACCGACATGGGTCGGGTGTACCTGCGGCTCGAGTTTCCCACGCGGTACCACCTCAACGAAACCGTCCGCCGCGTCGAGCAGGCCGAGGCCCGCCTTGCCGATCTGCCCGAGCTGAAGCACGTGCTGACCACGGTCGGCAAGGTCGAGGCGGTCCTGGGGCAGTCGAGCGAAGGGGTGTATCTTGCCCAGATCCTGATGAAGTTCTCGGAGCGGGACGAGCGCGACCTGTCGATCGACGCGTTGATGGACATGGTCCGCGCGCGCATGCGGGGGTATCCCGACGCCATCGTGGCCGTGAGCCAGCCGTCGACCATCGGCGGGCAGAGCAACCCGATCGAATTGGAGATCGCCGGCGACGACCTGCCGACCCTCGACGACCTGGCATCGAAGGCCCTGGCCTTTGCACGGGAGACTCCCGGTTTTCTCGACCCCGACACGACGGTACGCCCGGGCAAGCCCCAGATCCGCGTCGAGCCCCGCCGGGCCGTGCTCGGCGACCTGGGGGCCCCGGCCGTGGGGCTGGGACTGACGTTGCGAGCCAACCTCGAGGGCATCGAGGCCGGCACCTATAAGGAAAACGCCCGCAACTACGACATCGTCGTCAAGCTCGCCGAACAGGAGGGCAAAGATCAGGTCCACCAGTTCCTCTTCCCCGGCACCGACGGGCAACCGGTGCTGTTGGCCAGCCTGGGCGAAGTCGTTGAGGGCGAGATACCCGTCCAGATCGTGCGCAAAGACAAACGCCGCATCTCCAAGCTCACCTCCCAGTTGGCCGACAGCCTGCCCTTGGGAACGGCCGTCCAGAAACTCCGTCAACAGATCGACGAACGAGGCAACCTGCCTCCGGGCTACGACTACTCCTTCGGAGGCATGGTGGAGATGATGGGCGAAGCCCAGGAGGGGCTCGCCGAGGCGGGCGTCATCTCGATCATCCTCATTGTGCTTACCCTGGCCGCCATCATGGAGTCGTTCCGGCAGCCGGCCCTGATCCTCGTGACTTTGCCCCTGGCCCTGATCGGAACCGTCTGGGCCCTCGCCCTGGCCGGCGAGAGTCTCAGCATCTTCGTGCTTATGGGGATCGTCATTATGATCGGAATCGTAGTCAATAATGCCATCCTGATCATGGACCAGTTCAACGTGCACGTGGCCGACGGGTTGCCCCGGCACAAGGCGATGATCGCGGCGTCGTGCGAGCGATTCCGCCCCATCGTCATGATCACGGTGGCCGCCGTCTTGGGCATGCTTCCCTTGGCCCTGGGGCAAGGCATCGGGGCCGAAATGCGAAACGGCGTGGGCATTGCCTCGGCCGGCGGGATCCTCGTCTCCGGCGTGCTCACCTTGATCGTGGTGCCGATCCTCTACGATTTGTTCACGCGACGGGGCAAGAAAGCGACGGCCGTCTCGGAATCGCGCCGGCCCGCAAATTAGACTATTAGAATCCGCAACCTACCGTGTATGCTCTTGGCAAGAGGAGTCCGATGGAAGTCAAGTTGATCGTGACGTCGGGGAAGAACGCGGGCAAGGAGATCCCGATTCGTGGCCCCAGGCTTTTTATCGGCCGCGCCAAGGACTGCCACGTGCGCCCGCACAGCGACACGGTCAGCTCGCACCACTGCGTCATCGTGACCCAGAACGGCACCGCGATTGTCCGCGACCTGGGAAGCCACAACGGCACCTTCGTCAACGGAAGCCGGGTGGGAAGCCGGTTCGAGTTGCACCACGGCGACCGCATCGGCGTGGGCCCGCTCGAGTTCGAGGTCCGTTTCGAGGCGGCGGGCGGCGAAAAGGCGGCGGTCGACGCCGACCTCGACCTGGATCGCTGGCTGCACGATCCCGATGCGCTGGTCGACGACACGGTCACCGCCGCCGAGACGACGACATCCCCGCGCCCCGGGAGCGACAAGGTCCAGCAGGGGGACGGGCCCGTCAAGGTCGCCGGCGTATGGAGCAAGAGCCGCTTCAAGCCCCAGTCGTCGAATCCCTCCGACGCGGCCGACGCGACGCTGAAGAAGTTTTTCGGCGGACGGCCGCCGACCCGATAATCAAAAGAGGACCCCGAATCGATTCGGCTCGGGAGTGGATCGCGGATGGTTGTTCGACTCGTGGTGACGAACGGGGAATATGCCGGCAGGGAGTTGCGTATTCGAGGTTCCCGGCTGCTCATCGGCCGGGCGAAGGACTGCCACCTCCGGCTTTACGATCCCTCGGTCAGCCGGCACCACTGCGTCATCATGGTCGAGGAAGAAGGCGTCGCCGTGCGAGACCTCCATAGCCGGGGCGGGACGTTCGTCAACGCCCGTCGCGTCCAAGAACAGTGCGATTTGAACGACGGCAACCGGTTGCGCGTGGGGCGCACCGGGTTCGAGGTCCGCCTGCACCTGGCCGCCGAATGGTCGCTCGCCGACGCGTCGGACCGAGACGGCTGCCAGGCCAGCAGCGACGACACGCGCGTCATCGGATTGGGTAGCAACGACCCCCCTCAAAGAATGGGACGATCCCGACGACGGAGGTCTCGACGCAGCCTGGTGAGCACCACCCGAACACCCAACGAGGCGCCACGGACGAGGTAACGGCCAGAGCGGGCAATTCCCGTCTCCCGCGGCAATGCCGGGGAGTTTTGCCCACGTGCCGGAATGGAGGCCAACATGCACCGAGATCTCCTGCCCCTTTGGGCAGTTGCCTGGTTGTTGATGTGGATTCCCGGTGGGCTGCCGGCCCTGGTGGCGTCGGAACTGTCCGTATCGGGCGCCGGCCCGGTCGACGCGCCCGACGGGCCCGTGTCGGCCTGGCCGCGGCAGAAGGGTCGCTCGGGGTTCTCAGCGACCTGGGCGCCGTCGTGGGCGGGATGGAACGTTTCGGGCAAGGACTGGACTTGGCAGGCGCTGCCCGAAGGGATCATCTACCGCTCCTACCTGGCCGGGGTCAAGGAGCCGCGATTCGCCAGCCAGTTCGTCTATCAGATGGATCACGGCTGGGTCTGGGATGCCGCCTTGGGGGGGCGCGTGGGGCTGATTCGCTACGGCAACCGCGACCCCTTGCGCCCGGAAGGCTGGCAGGTCGATTTCGAGGGGGGCGTCCTTCCCCGCCTCGACTTGGAGCAGGACCGGGACGTGATTTCGATGGACTTCCGCGCCGGGGTGCCGTTCACCTACGGCATGGGTCCGTGGCGGTGGAAGTTCGCTTACTACCACCTGTGTTCCCACCTGGGCGACGAGTACCTGCTGCGCTATCCCGACACGTTGCGCCTGAACTACGTGCGCGACGCCCTGGTGCTGGGAGCCTCGTATTATCCCAACGAAGACCTGCGCCTGTATGCCGAGGCGGCCTGGTCGTTTTACGCGGGCGACCGCGCCGAACCCTGGGAGTTCCAGTTCGGCATCGACTACAGCCCCTTGGAGCCGGTCGGGTTCGGCGGGGCCCCCTTCTTCGCGATCAACGGCCATCTTCGGGAAGAAGTCGACTTCGGCGGCAATCTCGTGGTCCAGACCGGCTGGCAGTGGCGAGGGACCACAGGCCACCTGTTTCGTGCGGGACTGCACTACTACGTCGGAAAAAGCGACCAGTACGAGTTCTACGACAACCACGAAGAGAAGATCGGCCTGGCCATCTGGTACGACTTCTGAGGGATGCTTTCGCGCGGTCGGCTCGGGCGTTAGAATGCGGGGCACATCAGAGAATGCACCCTGCATGTCCAACCCCGAGGAGACTCGACCATGGCCGCTCCCCTGCTGATCGTCTTGGCAAGCCTCGGCGCTGCTGCCAATGAGCAGATCATCGACGCCTTCGAGTATGCCGACTCCCAGGCCGCCCGCCAGGCGTGGGTGTCGAGTTCGGGCACCCCGCCGGTCGAGATCGTCGACGACGACGGCCGCACGGTGCTCGAGTTCCGCACGCCGTTCGCGACCGATCCGGACCTCGAGCGGACGATCCTCGACCGCCGGGTCGACCTCGACCTGGCCGCGGTCGGCGCGTTCGAGCTGGAGATCGCCGTCGACAACCCGAAGACCGTGGGACGCCTGTCCGTCTATTTTCGCAGCGGCGGCGGCTGGTACACGTCGGGGGGCGGCTTCACCGGGGAAGGCTGGCAGACCGTGCGGATCTCGAAGGCGTCGTTCCGCACCGAGGGCGAGCCGGCCGGATGGCATCGGATCGACGGCGTGCGCATCTCCATCTGGCGGGTCCAGCCGGTCGACTCCCGCGTGCGGCTGCGCCGGCTGTCGGCGACCTGGCGCGACGTGGCCCTGGTGATCCCGGCCGCCTACGCCCATCGTGACGACCGCGAAGTGAAGGCCGCGCTCGACGCGGCCGACGATTTCGGCGGCATGCTGGCCGAGCTGGGATTGGGCTCCGACGCCATCGAAGACGCGGCCCTGGCGCACGGCGCGCTGGGCAACCGCCACGTGGCGATCCTGGCCTACAACCCGCGCCTCGACGAAGGGGCGGCCAAAGTGCTCGAACAGTTCGTCGAGGGCGGCGGCAAGCTGTTCGCCTGCTACAGCCTGCCCGGTAATCTGGCTCGGGCCATCGGGGTCGCCCGGACCCAGTACGCGCGGCGCGAGCGGCCGGGCCAGTTCGCCGAAGTCCGCTTCGAGGCCGACGACGTGCCGGGACTACCCGAGTCGGTGCGCCAGTCGTCGTGGAACATCGCCGCTCCCGAGTCGGCCGGTCCCGAGGCCCGCATCATCGGCAAGTGGTACGATGCCGAGGGAAACCCGACCGGCCACGCGGCCATGCTGCTCAGCGACAAGGGTGCGTATTTCAGCCACCTGGTCATGCCCGACGACCGCGCGGGCAAGAAGCAGCTTCTGGCGGCGGTTCTCGGCCGGCTCCACCCGCCGCTCTGGGAGCAGATGGCCCGCAGCGAGTTGGAACGCACGGCCAAGGTCGGGCATCTCGACGGCATCGAGGCCGTGGTCGGCTTCGTCAAAGCGGCGGAGGATCCCGCGGCGCTGGAGCGCCTGAAGGCCGCGCTCGACGCCCGCCGCGAGGCCGAGAGCCAACTGGCCGCCAGAGCCTATCCCGAGGCGGTCGAGCTGGCGCGACGCTCCCGCGATCGGCTGGCCGAAGCGTACCTGCGATCTCATTCGAGCCCGAAGGTTGAAGGCCGGGCCTTCTGGAACCACTCGGGCACGGGCGCCTATCCGGGCGATTGGGAGCGGACCGCCAGGGAACTCGCCGACGCGGGCTTCAACATGGTCGTCCCCAACCTGCTTTGGGCGGGCCGGGCCCATTACGCCAGCGACGTGCTGCCCCGCAGCTCGACCTTCGACGAGCTTGGCGACCAGATCGCCCAGTGCGTGACCGCCTGCAAGAAGCACGGCATCGAGGTCCACGTCTGGAAGGTCAACTACAACCTCTCCGGGGCGCCCAAGCAGTTCGTCGAGAAGCTCCGGGCCGAGAACCGCCTCCAGGCGAGCCACGGCGGCGAGACCCGCAACTGGCTCTGCCCCTCCCATCCCGAGAACTTCGAACTCGAGCGCGACAGCATGTTGGAGGTCGCCCGCAACTACGACGTCGACGGGTTGCACTTCGACTACATCCGCTATCCCGACGGGAGCCACTGCTACTGCGACGGCTGCCGCGAGCGTTTCGAGGCCCAGACCGGCCGCAAGGTCGCACGCTGGCCCGACGACTGTCGGTCGGGCCCTCTGCGCGACGCCTACCACGATTGGCGATGCGACCAGATCACGCGCCTGGTGGCCGCGGTGCACCGCGAGGCCAAGAAGATCAAGCCCGCGATCAAGATCTCGGCCGCCGTGTTCGGGGCCTATCCCGAATGCCGCCAGTCGGTCGGGCAGGATTGGGTCGCCTGGGTCGAGGCCGGGTATCTCGATTTCCTTTGTCCCATGGACTACACCCAGAGCGACATGCACTTCGTGGGCCTGGTCGAGAACCAGCTCAGGCTGGTCGATGGGCGCATTGCCGTGTATCCGGGCATTGGGGCCTGGCGCCTCACCGAAGACCGCACCGTGGGGCAGATCTACCTGGCCCGCTCGCTGGGCGCGGCCGGGTTCACCATCTTCAATCTCACCGAAGAGGCGGCCGCCTCGGTCGTTCCCGCCGTCGCGTTGGGCGCGGGTACCGAGCGGGCCGTGCCGCCGCACGCGAAGAAATGAGAACCGGGAAAAGGAACCACTCCCCAAGAGGTGCTCGCATGAGACTTGCCACCGTCTCCGTTTTCGTCGTTGTTTCGATCGTGGCCGCTTGCTCGAAGGCATGGTGCACCTTGCCCGCCTCGGCGGCCGAGCCGGTCTTTACGACCGAGTTCGCCCGCGGCGACGACGCTCCCGCGGGTTGGACGCTCAGCGGCGGGCAGGGCCGTTGGGTCGATCGCCGCGTGCTCGAAGTGACCGGCTCCGGCAGCGACTCGAACTACTGGCGTAACGATCAGTACGCGTTCCGACCCGGCGGGCTCTACCACTTCGCGATGCGCGCGCGCCGGCCCAGCGGCCGTGGTTGCGTCATCTCGGGCCCCAGCTTCGCCAACCGCGACCAGTACGGGGTGACGAGCGACTGGCAGTGGCTCGGGCACGTCTTCCGGGCACCCGAAAACACCTCGGGCGCCTATCTCCGGCTGGGACAGTGGGAGGCCACCGGATCGGTCCAGTTCGACGCCGTGCGCGTCGCCCCCGCGATCGCCGTGCACCGGCTGGTCCGCGGCATGGTGCTCGGCGAAGGGGAGTCGATCCAGGACGGCACCTACGCGTTCGTGGGCAACTACGACTATCCGGGCAGCAACTACCACCGCACGCTCGACGCGGCAACGGCCGGCTTCAACAGCAACCGCTGGACCTTCGGCGCGGGCGCCGAGGTGCGCTATCGCTTCGAGCTGCCCGATTGCCGGTTCGTCTCGGCCCAGTTCGGGTTCAACGTCAACCACCACACGGGCGGCGCATGCACGGCCGAGGTCAGCACCGACGGCAAGCAGTGGCGTGCCGTGGCGACCAAAGACGCCGTGAGCACCGCCACGGTCGCGGTGCCCGCCGACCTGTTGCCTGCCCGCGCGATTCTCGTGCGGCTTCGCGCGGGCGACGCGCGGGGCTCGTTCCAGGTGAACCGGTTGGAGTTCCAAGGCAAGCTCGATCGGGCCGTCCCCGACGCCGTGGGCGAGACGATCTTCGCCGACCTCGAGTCGCCCGGCTCCGGCATCGAGCTTCGGCAGATGGTTCTCCAGAAGGACGATTCCTCGGGCACCACGAGCCTGCGGGTAGCCGCGCGCCATGCCGACGGAAAGCCCGGGCCGATCGCCTTGACCGGCAGCATCGCCCTCGAAGGAGGGCGCAGCCTCGATTTGCCCGAGTACACGGTGCGGGTCGACTCGAAGGCGGTCGGAGATCTTCTCGTGCCGCTGCCGATGCAGGAGCCCGGCCGGCACGAGATGCGGCTTGCTCTTCGCCGAGCCGACTCGGGCGCCGAGCCCCTGCGCGCACGGCTCGCGTACACCGTGCCCGAGTTCTACCGGGCCGACTACGGCGAGCGGATCGCGGGGGTCGACGGCGCGACGGCGGTGTGGTGGTGCGAGGCGGGATGGAAAGTCGCCCGAAACCGGCCGGCGCCCGAGGCCGAGGCCGAGGCAGCGACCCTGGCCGCCGCCCGGGGCGACCGCGAGGCCGTGCAGATCGTGGTGCGGCCGCGCGAGTCGCTGACGAAACTGACCGCCAAGGCGACCCCGCTGTCCGGGCCCGAGGGAGCGACGATTCCGGCCGAGCGAATTCGCATCCTGCGCGTCTACTACCACTTCGTCCATCATCCGACCGACGCGACGGGCGTGCGCGACTGGTGGCCCGACGCGCTGCCGCCGTTCGACGCGCCCCTCGACGTGGCGGCGGGTGAAAACCAGCCGCTGTGGATCCTGGTCGACGTGCCCGACGGCGCGGCCGCGGGCGATTACATCGGGCAGATCCGGCTCGAAGCCGAGGGCTTTTCGGCCGTTGTGCCGCTGAAGCTGCGCGTGTGGGACTTCGCCCTGCCCAAGCGAAACCACGTCGAGACGGCCTTCGGCTTCAGCGCGGGAAACGTCTTCCGCTACCACCAACTCCAAACCGACGACCAGCGGCGCAAGGTGCTCGACATGTACTTCGAGTGCTTCGCCGAGCACCGCATCAGCCCCTACGATCCCGTGCCGCTGGACGGCATCGGCGTGAAGTTCCTGCCCGAGGCCGATCCGCCCCGAGCGCAGCTCGATTTCGCGGCCTTCGATCGCGAGATGGCCCGGGTCGTCGAGAAGTTCCACTTCACCGGGTATCGCCTTCCCATCCAAGGCATGGGTGGAGGCACGTTCCACGCGCGGCACGATCCCAAGATTGGCGAGTTCGGCGAGAATACGCCCGAGTATCAGGCCATGTTCTCCAGCTACGTCAAGCAGCTCGAAGACCACCTGCGCGAAAAGGGGTGGCTCGACATGGCTTACGTCTACTGGTTCGACGAGCCGGCCCCCCGCGACTACGAGTTCGTGCGCAACGGCATGGAGCGGCTCAAGAAGTACGCCCCGGGCCTGCGCACCATGCTCACCGAAGAGCCGGTCGACGCCCTGGCCGGGCCGATCGACATCTGGTGCCCGGTCAGCCACAACTACGAGCACGAGGCCGCCGAGAAGCGGCGCGCCCGGGGCGAGCGGATCTGGTGGTACGTGTGCACCGGGCCCAAGGCCCCTTACTGCACGTTGTTCATCGACCACCCGGCCACCGAGCTTCGCGTGTGGCTCTGGCAGACGTGGCAGCGCAACATCGTCGGCACCCTGGTCTGGCAGTCGAATTACTGGACCTCGAGCGCCGCCTTTCCCGACAGCCCGCAGAATCCCTACGAAGACCCCATGGGCTACGTGAGCGGCTACTCGACGCCGCGCGGCGTGAAGCGCCACTGGGGCAACGGCGACGGGCGGTTCATCTACCCGCCGCTGGCCGCCGCCGCGCCGGGCATCGCGGGCCCCGAGCCCGTCGTCGAGCCGCCCGTCTCGAGCATCCGCTGGGAAATGCTCCGCGAGGGAATCGAAGACTACGAGTACCTCTACCTGCTCCGCGAGCGCATCGACCAGAAGCGCGACCGGCTTGCGCCCGACGAGGTCCAAGCCTACGAAGCCCTGCTCGAAGTGCCCGAGTCGATCACCAAGAATATGACGACCTTCACGACCGACCCGCGACCGATCCACGCGCGCAGGGCCCAGGTGGCCGAGGCGATCGAAAAGCTTGGGAGACGATAGGCCGGGCGAAATGACGACCCACGAAGGACGAATCGTGCACGGTCCTTGGGGACCGAAATAGATCAACCTGAATGCTCGATGCCGTGCAGGCGCTGCTGGCGATGGTGCCGCGTCGCGAAGGAACGTCGGGCCCGACCGGGCCCCAGCGCGCAAGCTCTGCACGGCAAGGTCAAGCCCCAACCTGCCCCGTCGCCGCCGGGGCCCTACGCGAGAAGCCCCACGACCCAATTGGCGATGAGCAGGAAGATCAGCGCGCTGCCGAACGCCTTGGGGAGGCGCGTGCCCAGCGGCGCGTCGCACTTGCGAACGAGCCCGACGACGCGGTAGGGAAACTGGAGCAGAATGGCCGCGCCCATCAGCCAGCCCAGCCGGTGCATGTCCCACGAGGCGCGCCACTGGCCGTGGGCCAGATAAACGAGGCTCCGCGTCAAGCCGCATCCGGGGCAGTCGACTCCGTACAGGCTGCGCGACATGCAGGTCGACGGCAGGGGCAGGTTCGGCCAGCCTCGAAACGCGACGTGCCCGGCGGGCGTAACGTCGAGCAGCAGGGCGAGAGCCACCACCGCCGACGACAGCACGAGCATGAACCGGTGGCGTCGCCACCCGGCCTCGGTGCTGGCGGGGGGCCGGGTCATCGCTCGGCCGCGATCGCCGGAATCACGAGGATCGCCCGGCAGCGCTTGCAGCGGGCACGCCGCGCGGCCGGCCCCGCCGCAACGCGATAGGCGGCTTGGCAGTTCGGACATCGGACCTCGCAAATCGCCTCGGGGCTCGCAGCCCGCGCCGGCGCCGCAGGCGCACGGCCGGCAACGGCCGGCCGCGGCGGCCCCGGCTCGACGTAGATCGGCGCCCGATCCAGCGGCAACCGCTGTTGATTTTCATCGACCCAGCGGGCCGCCTCGCCGTTGAGCGGGCTCTTCGTATTGTAGCTTTGATAGGCGATGATCTCGCCGATCCGCGCCACCATGCACCAGAGGGGCTCGCCGGCGCTCCAGTGATCGCCGATGCAGATCGCGTGGGGCGCGATGTTCGGGTGGAAGATCGGCGTGAGCATCCGGCACTGGGGCGGCGTGCGCGGGTAGTTGCGCGGCAGGGCGACCTCGATCACGTGCCGATCGACGATCTGCAATTGATCGTCGACCTGGCGCACGCTCTTGAGATGGTACTCCAACTGATACCGTTCGGGAGGCTCGCCCTCGGCCCGGATCAACCGCACCCGCGGCTGCCGCTTCACAAAAGCCGCCAGTTGCTCGTAGTCGGATTGCAGTCGGCGCAGGCGTACGGAACTCATGGGACAGGGTCTAGGGTTTCTTTGCCGGTTCCTCGAGCCGAGATGCCTTCGGAAACGGGGGATGGAGGCTCAACAGGGAATCGAAGGCGATGGCGAAACTCAGCCCCTCGCTGAATCGCTTGTCGTTGGTCCACGTGTTGATGCCGATGAGATTGCCTTCGGCGTCGTACAGCCCGCCTCCGCTGTTGCCGGGATTGATCGCCGTGTCGGTCTGAATGACCGAGATCTTCCGGCTGCCCCGCTGCTGCGTGCGAAGCTGCGACACGCTGCCGCCGGTGCGGGTCCAGCCCAATCCCTGGGGATTTCCGATCGAGAACACTTCATCGCCCAGCGCGGGGCGCGAGCCGCGACGCCAGGGGGCCGCGCGCACTTCTTGGGAAAAAGCGCGAACGCCGACCAGCGCCAAGTCGATGCCGTCGGGCGCGACCCAGAGGATCTGCCCCGGCAGCGGGGGCTGCCCGACGAGCCGCACGCTGAGCGATCCGCCCTGGGAGACCTCGCCGGCCGAGTCGGGGTCGTGGGCGAAGGCGGGATCGACCACGTGGCGGTTCGTGACGACCGTGGCGCTGTCGTCGCCGAGGGCGACGATCACTCCCGAGCCGATGCCGGTGGCCCGCAGCGCGGTCCATCCCTGCTGGGTCTCAATGAGCACGTTGGCTCGCATCGCCCGGCTGATGTGCGGGGCGAGGTCGCCCTCGAGGACCGCGAGGTCGGGCTCGAAATCGGCGATCGAGACGACCGGCCCGGGGCGAGAAAGAACCACGGCAAGAAACACGACCCAACCGACCACGTCGGCGACGCCCAGCAGCACGGCGGCCACGGCCACGCCCGCCCCGCGGCGGCGGGTTCGGTAGATATCGCCCAGGGCGAGGCTTCCTAGCAGAATCGCCACGAGTCCCGTGACCGCGCCGACCAGGGCGATTCCCGCCACGGCGACCACGAGGGCAACCGTCGCCAGGGTGCATCGGCCCGACTGGGCGGATCGCGGTACGGGCGCGCCCGCGGCCGCGCCCGGCGCAAAGGGGGCGGGTCGCGACAGCGGAACGCAGCGGTCGAGGTCGTCGGCGGTGATTCTGAGGGCCGGTTCGCGGTTCGCACCGAGCGTGCGTCGCGACGGGGCGCAGTCGTAGGTGCCGCATCCGTCGCAGGCCTGCCAGCACCGCGCGTGATGAGCCGCTCCGCAATCGGGGCAAGCCACGATCATCTCACCGTGAACGATCGAAGCGTCACAGTGCGGGCAGTGGACCCCGGCTTCGCGATCGCCGGCAACCCGAGGCACTGGCTGGAGACGGCTCAACGGCTCAGGACCTTTCGAGCACACAGGGCGGCGGATCAGAGAACGGCGAACAGCGCCATTGCAATCGAGTATAGCAGCGATAGCCCGAGCGCTGAATAGGCCATCACCAAATAGAGGGGGCCGGCCTTGACGAGCCGCTTGTGTTTCGGCAGAAGCACGGCGGAGCCCACGACCAGCACCAGGGGGGCCGGACATCCGAGCAGGGCGAGGACGAACAAGGCGATAACCCACTTCTTGAGGCCCGCGGCCGCCTCGTCTTGGCGCACCTTCTCGCGGAGGTCTTGCAGGGAGAGTGGATCGACCGTGTCGAAATCGGTGCCGCAGTAGCGGCATCGCAGGGCGATGGCCTTGATGGTCTCGCCGCAGGCCGGGCAGGCTTTCGTGTCGCCCCAGGCCGACAGGGGCGGCCCGGCCGTCTCGGCCTTGGGCCCCGCGGGAGCCTGGTCGCATCCGTAGGTGCTGCACCCGCCCACTTCGGCCCAGCACTCGCGGTGGTGGAGCTGCCCGCAACTCGGGCAGGTAACCACCGAGTCGCCCGCCGCCACGCGCGACTGGCACGTGGGGCAGGTGGCTCCCTGCTCGCCTGGGGCGAGGACACTCGCGGCCAGCACGGTCGCGTCGACGGCCAACGCGATGCCCGCCTTGCACTTCGGGCAGCGGAAGATCCGGCTTTGCGACTGCTCCGGCAACCGGACTCGCGCGCCGCACTCACAAGTGACGATCTCAGACATGGCTACCAGGCCGCGTTATCGGTCCCGTTCGGAACGGCTTCGCCCGTCTCGCGAGGAGCCGGGCCCTAGTTCTGGGCCGCCATCTCGATGGCGAATCGCACCACGTTCCAGATGAAAGCGAATAGCAGGGAGACCCCGAGCATCTTGCCACCCTTGGGCTTGCCCTGGATGAGCCAGACGATTCCCACGATACAGCCGATTCCGGAGCAGAGAACGGCGATGACCCAATCGCCCGTCGACAGGTCCGTGTCGTCATCGCCCGACGCTCTTCGCTTCTTCTTGCGCTTCAACGTGGGATCGAAGACCTCGCCGCAGAAGCGGCAGGTGGCGGCGGTGGCCACGATCATCTCGCCGCACATGGGGCAGGGGCGCCGGTTGCCCGAGTCGCCGGCGCCGGACGCCATCGAGGGGGCGCGCAAGGGGCCCGAGGTCGGGGGCGGCATCCGGTCGGCTTCGTCGAGCAGGTCTTGCACGCCATAGGAGTCCATCCCCGGCCCGCCCTGCACGCCGTACTCGTCGGCGACCTCTTCGGCGTCGTGGACGGGCTCGGGGATGGCGAAGACGTTGCCGCAGGCAGGGCATTTCGCTCGCTTCCCGGCCGCCGAATCGGGAGCCTGAAGCTGCTTGCCACAGGAAGGACATGCGACGGGGATGGGCACGGTTACCTCCAGTCGTTCTTGTGGGTTAATGGATGGGCTTCATGCTAGCGTGTCTCTTTCAGGGTGAATTCGAGCACGGTCTTGCCCAGCACGATTTGGTCGCCGTTTTGCAGGATCTGCCGCTTGACCGGGATGCCGTTGACGTAGGTTCCGTCGGGCGTGTCGCAGTCTTCGATCTCGAAGCGGCCGCCGCGGTTGTAGATCACCGCGTGGCGCGGTTCGATGGCCTCGTCCTTGAACAGGTAGATCTCGGCCTTGGGCGAGCTGCCCAGTACGGTCGTGTCGCGATAGAGGACGAACTGTTTTCCCGCCAAGGGGCCGGCCTGCATCATGAGCCAGGCGGTCTTGGTCCAGCCCTCGACGAGGCCGACGAACAGGCCGACGAGCAGGCCGATCGTCACGAACCCCACGGCCCGGCTCAGACTGGCCTCGCCGTCGGCCGTGGTGAACAACACGCAGATGGGGTCGAACATCAGGCCGCCGAGCAGCCCGCCCAGCACGCCGCCCAACAGGCCGTTGAGAACCACTTTCATCTCGCGCAGGGCGATGCCTTGCCCGATGCCGGCGGGAACGCTGGCGACGGCCCAGGCGGCGCCGCGGCCCATCATGAACACCAGCAGCGCGAAGCCGGTCGGCAGTTGCCCGTCCTGGGGGTTGTCCCAAAACTGGACGGCGACGGCCGTCATCACGGCGAAGAGGATTCCGGCGGGGATCAGGGCGATCAGCCCGCCGCCGAAACCGATTCCCAGGCCGACGGTTCCACAGATCAACGCCCGGCCCAGGTTGCGGCACATGGCCCCCTCGGCGGCGCCCAGAAACAGCCCGACGCAGCCGGCAACCGTGGGAAAAAGCAGGAGATTCACCCACTGGAACTCCTCCTCGGCGACCGTGTTGTCGTCGAAGAACGGTTCGAGAAACATCCAGGCGATCAAGGCCCCGGCCGCGCTGGCAATCGCCAGGTAGAACCAGCTCGAGTAGATCACACGGATCACCAACGGCTGAGGGGCCAGCTCCCCCACGTCGCGCCGCAGGGCCCGCTGCATGTCGAGATACGACTCGACGGCCGGCGAGTACAACTCGCTCCGGTCGACACGGATCGGTTCGTTCGGCAGAGACATGCTCGTTCACTCTCCGGCCTTGGCGGGGCCCCGGGGCGCCGTCGGCAAAGGCGTTGCTGTAACTGCGGGTTGGTCGTCCGACGACGTCGCCTCCGTCTTGGGAACCTCGCGCGCGGGGGAGCCCTCGCCCGGGGCGATCGGCTTGGGCGACTCATCGTTCGCGCTTGGCGCCGATTTCGGCTGGGGCGCTTGCCGCGTTCGGGTCGCCGGCGTCTTTTCGGCCGGCTTCGCCTCAAGCTCGGCGCCCGACGGGGCCCCACCGCCCAACTCGGCGATCTTCTCGGCAACGATCCGGGCCACGGCCGCCGACTCGTCGGCGTCGAGGCAGTACGCCTCTTCGATCAGGTCGAGAAGGCGCTGCGTCCGGTGCAACTGGCTGCGGATGCCGTTCCACTCGTCCCTGGTCGTGGCGGCATCGTCGCCGACCAGCTTCACGTGCTCGTCGGCCAGGGCGGCCATCGCGGTCGAAACGGCCTTCAACTCGGCCCCGACCACGTCGAGATTCTCCTTCAGCCCGGGGCGCAGGCCTTTCCAGATTCCGTAGTGGGCCACGGCTCCTTCGGCCAGCCTGCGTTGCTGCCACGCACCGGGAAGGCTCGCCAGCAGGTACCCGACGAGGAATACGACTAGGTAAAGGGCCAGGCGCGTCAGCGACGAGGCGAGGGGAGGCGCCTCGTCGGCGGGAGTCGGCTGGGAAGGCGACTCCGACGGCCGACGCGCGGGCCCAGGCCGCTCTTCTTCGGGATCGCCCGGGCGTGCCTGAATCCGGTTGCCGACCCAGTAGTGCGGGCACAGCTTCGGGCGACCCTTGCGCCAGGCGAAAACCCCTTCGATCTCCCGCACTGGGTCGACGACGTAAGCGATCTGTCCGGGATTCGAGAAGAAGTGCTCGTGGATGAAGACGTCGCGCTGCGACAGGAAGATGCCGAAGTCGGGATGGGAGTGATACCAGCCGACGATCCGCAGGTCGGGGAATCGGGTGTCCATCGCGGCGTTGATGGCCGCCCAGGCGTCGTGGGTGAACGTGACCTCGCCCAGCTTGCTGGCGGCCAGGTCGGAGCGGATCGCCTGGGAAATCACGACGAAGGGCCCGTCGGCGTCGCGCTCCCATTGGCCCGCCAGCACGCCGCCGATCTCGATCGAGGGGTTTTCGGCTGCGTGCCGGGCCACCTCGGCATGGGCCTCGGGGGCGAAGTAGACCCGAAAATCGTGCGGGCCCTTGGCGGGAAACGCGGCCGAGGGCAGGTCGTGCGAACCCAGTTGCCGGACATCGGGAGTGTGGGATTTGGCCATGCGAGGGTCTCTGGGCATCGAGGCGGTCAAGATGCCGCCCCCAAAACGTCGTTTCGATCCCCGGCGAATTCGTAGAACCGCTGCTCGAGTCCGCGGCGCCCGGCCAGCACGTCCCAGGGGGGGACGCCGATTTCCCCCAGGGTCTGATCGAGAAACGCTTCGTTGCCGCCGATCGTGTGGAAGGTGTCGGGAGCCCGGTGTTCGCCGCAGCGCGGGCAACGGCCCTCGCGCTGGCTCACCTTGCCCAGCGAGGCCGGCATGGTTTCCCGTTCGTCGCACCGGGCGCAGTAAAGCGAGGCCAGCAGATCGCCGCTCGTTTCGATCACGGCCCTCGGGCCGAGATCGCGGCGCACCCGCTCGAGAAAATCGCCCACCCGGGTCTCTCCCACGCGCCATGGCAGGATTTCGACCGGGGCATCGGCCTCGTGGCAGGGACAGTCGTCGCGCCGGGTGTAGGTGACCAGATGGCTTTGGTGGGCCATGCCTTCGAAAACGAACCCCTGTCCGGCCATGACCTCGAGCCCGTGCAGGAGCTTGACGGCCTCTTGGCATTGAATGCCGGCCACGACCGAGGCGGTGGTCGGGGTGGTGGGCACCTTGCCCTGTTCCATCTCGTCGCGGCTCAACAAGGCGCAGCTCCGCCGCGTTTCGAGCATCTTCCAGTCGACGTCGCTCATGGTGCACTCGTAGCAGGGCCCCGACGCGGGATCGAACACCCGGGCGACGCCGCCGAGCCGTTCGATGGCGCCGTCGATCCAGGCCTTGCCCGCCCGGGCGGCCGACCGGTTGATCGCCACGCGCGCCTCGCGATTGTCGAGCCCCCCGAGGATCACGTCGGCCCAGCGGTACACGCCCAGCCCGAGATCGTAGACCACGTTTCCCCGGTGCGGCTCGACGCGCATTTCGGGATAGATCGCCACGGCCGCCCGGGCCGCGACCTCGGCCTTGGGGCGCCCGCAGTCTTCACCCCGAAACAGGACGGAGCGCGACAGGTTCGAATTCTCGACCGCGTCGAAGTCGGCGACGACCACGCGGCCCACGCCCAATAGGGCCAAGTTCTTGAGAATCTCGTTGCCCAGCGCCCCCGCCCCGACGAGCAGGACCTTCGCCTCGGCCAACCGCTTCTGATCCCACCAGCCGATCAGCTCGAACCGGGAGAAACGCCCGTCGGCCTGCAAGTCGGACCATCGCAAGGTGTCGGCCAAGGCAACCTCCCCCAACGTTCGCTCAGGTTTCCGTCGAAGCCGCGTCTGCCGATTCCAGCGCGCGAGGACCCCCGGCCGTGATTTCGGGCAGAAGCCGCACGACGTCGCCGTCGGCGACCCCGGCCGAGGCAAGCGTCTCTTCGTCGAGCAACTGCCGGCCGCTGCCCCGGTGCTGGAACTTGTAGCTCATCAACTGCCCGTCGGGGCTGTGGCGCGGGAGATTCATCTTCTCCACCAGGACGGCAATGACTCGATTCACCGCCGCGTCGGACGGCAACTCGACCAATTGCTTCTTGTTTCCCGTGGCGTCCCAGACTTCGATGGTGATGTTACCCATGGGGAACGGCTCGAATCCTAAACCCGGGAGGAACCGGCGAGCGCCGGCTTCGCGAAACCGGCGCTAGTATGCCACCCGGCCGACGACGCGCCAAGCGACCGTCGGGACAACTCTTGCTGCCCGGTTCGGTCTGGTGGGATTCGGCGGACAAATCCGATGCCGAGACGACCGCGCCCCCCCACCCTGGTTGCCTCGGTTCGTGGCAGGCCGCGTGCGGGAGCGATAGAATGAAGACGTTCGCGAGGGGCGACTCCTCGTGTTCGATCTCCGAGAAGAAGAAGCCGGGCACGCTGAATACCTCGTCGAGCGCGGGAAGGACGACCGATGGCACGCGACGACCTGCTCGAGCACGTTCCGCCCATCGCCCGCTATCGGCGCGTGCCCCTGGATCCCGAGCAGAACGCCCTTTCGGCCTGGGAGCAAGCGGCCGAGGCGATGATCTCGCTCGACGACGCGCCGCTCGACGACGGATTGCTCCACGCAGACCGCCAGACGGGCCGTCTGGCGCCGTTTCCCACGGGTGCCGAGGCCGCTCGGGTGCGCGGGTTCGTCGAAGACAACCGAAAGACGATCGAATTGCTCCACGCGGGCGTGTGTTGCCCCGGGCTTCAATTCCCCGCGCCCGACGACGAGGACGAAAGCCCCGAAGCGGGCGAATCGATTCGCCCGCTGGCCGAGTTGGGGCACGTCTGGTTCGTGGCGGCGCGGGCGCGGATGGCCGACCGCGATCCTTCGGCCGCCGCGTCGGAGCTGATCGGGCTGGGCGAGATGGGCCATCGCATCTGTTGCGGCGAAGGGCTGGAGATCCACTATCTCATGGGCGGCCCGATCCAGGCGCTCGCCTTGCAGGGCATGAGGTTGCTGGCGGCCGAGGGCGACGCGCCGCCCGACGTGCTCGCACGGCTCGCCGAGGCCGTCCGGCGCTGGCTGACCACGGGCGACGTGGGGCAATGTCTGCGCGTGGAGCTCTGCGAGCACTCCCTCGCCGAGATCGACCGGCTCGACGACAACGACCCACTCGAACGCCTCGTCGGCGGGTTCCTCGACCGATGCGGCATGAACGCGCCCCTGCCGTCGTCCGACGCCGATGCCAACGGGCACCCGACCGACGACGACGGGCGATTGGCGTGGCGGCGGGCGCAGATCCTCCGCGTGCTCGAAGGGCATCCCAGCCCGTTCGACAAGGTAGCCACCGCGGTCCTCGTGGGGCGCGAGGTGGCGGCCCGGATCCTGGAACTCCGGGCGCCCCGGCGGTTCGACCTGGTCGGGCAGGCGCGTCGCCTGGGAAGGCTCTACCGGCGGGCTCGATTTCGCTATCGCGCGAAGCTTTGGCCCGGCCAGCTTCACCCCTCGTTTCCCTACGACTGCCTCGGTCCCGGCCGGGCCGCCCAGGACAAGCTGGCCGAACTGCAATCGTGGCTCAAGCCGTCGGAGTGGTCCGACGTGCAGCCGCCGAGCGACGCCCGGATCGAGGCGGTCCGGCGACGGTTTCGCGACGTGCCGAATCCCTTCGGGCTGCTCGTTGCCGAAACGCTTTTGGGAACGGACGTCACGCGTCTCGAACCTCTGCGCCGCCGCCGTCTGCGAAGGGCCGAAGCGGCCCTTGCCGCTGCCCTGAAGAGCCGGCGCCGGTCGGGCGCGGGGTGATTCGCTACCGCGCGCCGAGATCGAACCGGGTGAACGTGATGAACTGGTAGCCCCGCTCGACGCCCCGCTCCCAGAGGATGCCCACGGTGTTGTCCCCAAGCCGGGTCAGGTCGGAGTAGGCGGCGAGGCCCTCGTAGACCAGATGCTCTTCGGGGAACGTCTTCCCTTCGTCGGAACTGACGCGGAGCACCAGATCGGCTCGTTTGTTCCCCTTGGGGCCCGTCCACACAATGCGGCTCGGGGAGAGCGCGAGGCGCTCGATCGCGCAGGCGACGGGCGTGACCGTTTCGCCCGGCCTCGCCTCCGACCAGGTCTTGCCGCCGTCGCGGCTGGTGGCCATCCAGCGATGGGGGCCGCCGCGTTGGCGCACGTCCATGAGAATGCGGCCGTCGGCCAGCTCGACCAACTGGTTCTCGTTGCCGACGCCCTCGCCGGGCACCATGGCGCCGCGCTGCCAAGTCTTGCCGCGGTCGTCGCTGAAGATCGCGAAGACGCCGGGCGGGTCGACCTTCCAGATCGGGGCGAGCAGTCGGCCGTGGCGGTCCTGGATGGCCCCGCCGGGGCCGACCACGCTGGCGCGCCAGGCCGGGTCGTCCACGTCGCGGGCCACGGCCGTCAAGTCGATCGGCTCCGACCAGGTTACGCCGTGGTCGTCGCTGTAGCGGGCGTGGGTCTGCATGTCGTCGGTGCCGGGCCGCGACGTGCGCGTGCTGCGGCCCGGGCGCGACCGCAGGTAGAGCAACCACAGCCGGCCCGATTCGCGATCGAGCACCGTGGCCGGATTGGCCGCCGACCAGAGCTCGCCGGGATCTTCGATGATTTGCATGGCCGACCACGTGCGCCCGCCGTCGGTGCTCCGCTTGCACGCCAGATCGATGTCCTGCTCGCCGAAGCCGGGGTCGGAGAGGTTGTACTTGCGCGCCTCGCAGAAGGCCACGAGCGATCCGTCGGCGGCCGCCTCGATCGCCGGGATGCGGTAGGCCGCGTACCCGTCCGTCCCGGAAGTGAACACGTCGAAGTGCTCGATCCGCGGCTCGGCCCACGCCGTGCCGGCCAGCGCGAGCAGCAGCCCGATCGTCGCGATGCAGCCTGTTCTCATGTCGATCTCCCGCGGTTGCAGTGGGGTTGGGGACGCGGAGCGTCCGAGAATCCGATTCCCGCGCCGAAGCGTGGGAACAAGTCGTTGCCGGGTAGAATCTCCTCAAGTCCGCTTTGTCGCCATCCATGTTCGCTACGGAGCGGCGTTCTCGATCCTCCTCGCGATTCTGTCGCGCTGTGCTTGAACGACCTCGGGCTCCCTCGTGAAAGTCGTCAGGCTCGTCGTCACGGGCTCGCAGGCATGGCGCGCCGTGTCGACGCCGGTCGACTCGGCCAGGCGGTGGAGATACTCGTAGTCTTCGAGCCCGTCGCGAAGGTTCGCCAGCCGGATGCTCCCGATGGGCCCATTCTTGCCGGCGTAGAGCAGCTCGCCGTCGCCGTGCAGCGCGGGCCACCGGCCGCCGGTCGTGATGCTCCATCGCAGCCGGGGGCCATCGGCCTCGGGATCGATCAGGTAGTCGTTGTTCTTGCGGCTCCAGATGTTCAGGCCCCAGTACAGGAACCCGTCGACCTTCTGGTGATACGCCTGCCACGCGATCACCCTGGCTTCGATGAGCGGATCGTCGGCCAGAAAGTTCGCGAACGGATAGCGGGGGCCGAGGCACACGTAGGTCCACACCTGCAACCCCGCCTCGCGGCACTGCTCGGCCTCGTCGAAGCGGTAGGCGCTCGAGACGGGGCAGTTCCAATCGACGTTCAGCTTGCGCATGACCTCGGCATCCTGCGGCACTTTCGCCGTGGTGAGGGTCGGAATGCCGTAACGCTGCTTGATCAGACCGAAGTACTCCGTCATCACGGGAAAGAACTCCGGCCCGCGCTCGTCGAAGGTGTACACGTACGCCCGGTCCTTGAGCCCCCTCTTCTCGAGTTCCGCCACGTACGGGTCGAGTCGATCGATGAGGCTTTGCTTGAACTCGGGCCGGTAGACCTCGAGCGGGCTCCAGCACACCCATGCCGCGTCGCCCCGCGGGCGCACCATGTTCAGCACGTTGAATGCATTGAGCCCCTTGCCGTCGTAGCGTTCGAGGTCTTCGAGCGCCGGGGGATCGGTTCGCGAGATGTCGTCGGGATTCAGCCGATGCTCGAGCACGAAATCGCCGTAGGCCTGCCTCAGCTCGGGCGTGAGCGGCTTGCCGTAGAGCTTTTCGAGGAATCCGTCCATCAGGGCGAACGCCGTCTTCAGGTTCGACCGGACGGGCAGGTCGAAGCCGTAAACCGTCGCGCGCACGGGCACGCGGATCGGCGGGGCATTGCGAGGCCGGATGACGACCTTGCCGCGATACTCGCCCGTGGGCGTTCCCGGCGGGGCGTAGACCGTGAACCACACCGATTGGGTCGTTGCCGGGGGCACGTCGAACCGGCGCACCGGGAGCAACGGATCGGGCCACCAGCCCGGCGCGGCGTGCGACCTCTTCGGATGGGGCCACAGCGCATCGAGCCAGACGAACCCGACCTGGTGCCACGCGACGTTTTCGGCCGGGATGCTGCCCCGCTCGCCCTCCAGCGCGGCGACTTCGACGGTGCATCCGTCGAGGGTCTTGCCCGGCGCGGTCCGGACGGCCACCTGGAAGCTCTCGTACTCGTTGCCGGCCAGGGCGATCGCGGCCTCGCGAAGCGACGCCCGGGGCTCGGCGTCGGGAGGGATCGAGTCGATCAGCACGCGCTGCATGCTGCTTGCGGTCCAGGCCACGTACCCCAGCCCTTCGCCCGACGCCGTCCGCACGCGCGCCCGATGGACGAGCGCCTCGTTCCGCAGCCGATCGGTGGCCTCGACCCGAATCGCGTACTCGCCGCCGGCCAACCGTGCGCCGGCCGGGTCGGTTCCGTCCCAGCTCATCGCCACCGCGGCGCCCTCGCCCTCGGCAACGTAGACCACGCCCTGCCCGGCGAGGATCGACGCCTTCCATTGTGCGGGCAGCGAGAGCGCGGCCGCGTAGTCGATGCTGTTGCCGCCATAGAGACTGGCGACGATTCGCTCGCGCCGCAGCTCGAAGGGCGTAAGGCTCAGCCGGACGTCGTCGAACCACGCCTTGCCCGTCGCGCGGCGGAAGAGGATGAAGAACTCGATCTTCGTGACGGGCTTGTCGACGTCGACGGTGTACTCGACGCGTTGCCAGTCGTGGGTTCCGCCGTCGAAGTCGCCTCGCATGCCCCAGAGGTTCGTGCCGTCTTCGTACCAGACGTCGAGGTAGAGGCAATAGTCGGCGCCGGCCGCGCCCTCGGCCTTGCTCCATCCCGACACGGTGAACGGGTGGCGAATGGGCGGATCGAACGTCAGGCGCTGCATCGCGCCGGAGGTTTCGTTGTCGACGTCGGATTCACATAGGATGCACTTGCCTCCGTCGCGCCCCTCGTCGACGACGGCAAACCCCTTGCCCGGCTTGTGCCAGGCGCCCGGCGTCTCGAAGCCGGGACTGGCCAGCAGGTTTTCGCCCCGCTCGGGCGCCGCCCAGGCCGCGCCGCAGAATCCCACGCCCAGTACCACAAGCAATGCACGCAAGGGACCTCTCCCTTCGGATGTTCGATGGAAACAGCGACCGGGCACCGAGCGGGCACCGTCGGGCGAGACCGCGCCCTAGCGCGACGTTCGAAGCCGTTCCCGCGCCCGCGTTGATACGCGTCGCCGGTCCGTTATGGTACAATCCGCGACGCTCGCGTGGCAAGTCATTCGTGCGGGACGGAGGCGGATGTCGTGGAGCGAGCGACTTGCGCAGCGGTGACGTCCTCGTTCGGCGACGAGGCGCCCCGGATGGTCGAGGCGATCGAGGTGCGAAAGAAGCACCACGACGACCGCCTGGACGCCGACTTCGACGCGTACCGCGGGCTGCTGGCGTCGGAAATCCTGCGCTTGCAGGCACTGGGGCCCAGGGAGGCCGAATCGGCCGGGAGCGGCGCGCAACGGAGACCGCGCGCCTGCGCAGAAGAGCGGGCGGAGCGGCGGTGCGCCAGGCAAAACGCATCGCGTTCGCCCCACCTCACCCCTGCGAAAAGCACGATCCCGGCATCGCCGGGCAGTCACCCCGATTTCCAATCCGGCGGCGGGCGCCGCGGCGGCGGTCAGTTCCAGCCGTCGTCTTTTCTGCCCGACAGCTTCTTTTCGGCCGGCGTCAGCTGGTCCTTCATGCTGGTGATCTTCATTTTGATCGCCAGCCGGGTCAACAAGGCGAGCTTGTCGGTTCCGAGGCGGGCCATGGCGGCCGTCTTGTGGTTGTCGACGGTGCTCGGCGACAGCTTGAGGATCTTGGCGGCCTCCTTGACCGTGCACCCGAGACTCAAGAGCCGAACGACCTGTTTCTGCCGATCCGTGATAATGCTTCTCATCGTGTCCTCCCAAACGGCGTGAACGAGAAGGGCCATGCCGTCAGGGTAGCAGACAGTTTGGGTGCTTGTCAACTATATTTCGCCCCGGGAGCAACGATCCTGGCGAGGAATTCGGCGCCGCGGGCTCTCAAACGGCGGAAGTACGCCACCGTGGTTTCCAAGCGCCATCGCCCCGTCGAGCCGACTGATCGGGCGGTTGCACGGGCCCGTTTCGACCGGGGCGTTGTGTTGTGCCTCCACGCCGATCGGTGGTAGATTGGGAGAATGTCCGTCCCCTGCCCGTACGAAGCCCCATGACCGCACCGATCACCAGCTCGCAAAACCCTCGGGTCAAGGCGGCTGTCCGGCTGCGCGATCGCCGCCACCGCGAAAAACAGGGCCGAATCCGCATCGACGGGGCACGGGAATTGCACCGGGCGATCCGGGCCGGGGTCACCCCGATCGAAGTGTTCGTCTGCGAGTCGCTCTGCACCGACGACGAGGGCCGGCGGGCGCTGGCCTCGGTGGCGGCGTGCCGGGCCGAGGTGATCCCGGTCAGCGAGCCCGTGTTCGCGAAGTTGGCCTTCGGCGATCGGGCCGATGGACTGCTCGGCGTGGCGCCCGTGCCCACGACGACGCTGGCGGATTGCACGCTTCCCGAGAACCCCCTGGTCGCGGTGCTCGAGGGCATCGAGAAGCCCGGCAACGTCGGGGCCGTCGTCCGAAGCGCCGACGCGGCCGGCGTGGCGGCCCTTGTCGTGGCCGACGGGCGCACCGACCTGTTCAACCCCAACGCGATCCGCGCCAGCCTGGGCACCATTTTCACCCTGCCCGTGCGCACGGCCACGGCGGCCGCCACGCGCGAATGGCTTCGAGAGCGCGGGCTGACGATCTACGCGGCCCGGGTCGACGGGTCGGTCGAGTACACCGATGCCGATTTCCGCGGTCCGGCCGCGCTCGTACTGGGCAGCGAGGCCGAGGGGCTCACCGGCGTTTGGAGGGACGACGACGTGGTTCCCATCCGCCTGCCGATGCTGGGAGCGGCCGACAGCCTCAACGTGTCGGCCGCGGCGGCCGTTCTTTTCTACGAAGCGCTCCGCCAGCGGGGCCGCCCGTCGAGCGCAAGGGGCTTCCACGGATGAGTCGACGCGCCCCGCCCGCTTGCCGGGGCACGACAAGGATCGCCATCTGCACAACAGGAGAACGTAACAATGCTCAAGCCGAATTGCCTTGTTCTGCTGGCCTGGTTCTGCCTCCCGGCGCTCGTCGCCCCGGCCGACGACTCGCTCCGGATCGGCGTGTTCGACCAGAGGGCGACGGGCGGACAGGGAGCGAGCGTCGACGGGCTCGTCGGGTGGCTCAATCAATCGGGCTACGCGACCGAGCGGATCGTCGACCTCGACGCGATCACGCTCGCCCCGTACGACGTGATCTATCTCTCCGACATGCACGCGCCCGGCAACGTGCACAACGACTGGCGAAAAAACCTGGACGCCTTCGTCCGCTCCGGCGGCAGCGTGCTCCAGACGTGGCATCACCACGTGCTGGGCGAAGTCGGGGTGGGCGTCCAACGCGTCTATGGCAGCCGTCGCATGCACGTCGAGCCGGGACACCCCGCCGTCGAGGGCGTCGCCGACTTCGAGGCCCGGTTCGAGGACCATATCATCGAGCGCGTGGGCCCCGCCGGCACCGTGCTACTGACCAACGACAACGCCGAGCCGGTGGCCGTTGCCGGCGCGTTGGGCCTGGGCAAGGTCATCAGCACGGGCCTGGCCCTCGCCATCCCCGACGGCAGGGCATCGGCCCCGCCCCGAGGTGCAGAGGCCGCGCTGCTTCGGAGCTTTCTGGCGTGGCTCGAGCCCGAGGTCCCTCGCCAGCAGCGAATGGCCCGACTTCTCAAGACGCCGCAGTTCTACGTCTCGCCGCCTCGAGTGCTCGCCGCGGCCGGGTTCGACGCTACGTTTTCGGCCCGCGCGGGCTATCGCGAGGCGGACAAAGTCGAGATCGAATGCCTCGATGCCGCGGCGACGATCGAGCCGCAAGGCGAGATGGGCGAATCGGGGCGGCCGGGCGTCCACTCGTTCGTGCTGACCATCGCCACCGAGCCACGCACCAGCGCGCGGCGCGACGTGACCGTGCGCGCCCGGATTGCCGGCCAGGTGCTCGAGCAGACGGTCCGCATCGACACCGTGTACGGCAAGCCGTGCGAGAACGAAAAACGCGGGGTGTGGCTGCACGTGCGCCCCGACCGGCACCCCGAGACCGTGATGCCCGAACTTAAGCGGCTGGGCATCAACATGGCCGTGTTGCGGATCGCGGGCGGGACGGCCGCGTTCTACGCCTCGCGGGTGCAGCCCGACGTGCAGGATCCCCTCGCGCCGGACGGCGATTGGCTGGCTGAGGCGGTCCGCCACGCCCGCGCCAACGGCATCGAGCTCCATCCCTACGTGAACAACTGCGTGGTCGAGGGGCGCACGAGCCCCGAGTCGTTGGCCCGGCTTCGCGCGGCCGGGCGGCTTCAGCAAGGGCCCGACGGCCGGCCGATCGACTGGTTCTGCCCGTCGCAGGAGGTCAATTTCGAGGCCATGGAGCGGCCCATGCTCGAAATCGCCACGCGGTACGAGGTCGACGGCATCCAGTACGACTTCATCCGCTATCCGAACCCGTCCGGCTGCTTTTGCCCCGAGTGCCGCCAAGGCTTCGAGCGCGAGACGGGCCGGGCCGTGGCTCGTTGGCCCGACGACTGCCTCGACGGGGTGCGGCGCGACGAGTGGATCGAATACCGTTGCGGCAGGATCTCGGCCCTCGTCGAGCGCATTTCGACCCGCATCCGCCAGCGCGCCCCGGGCGTGAAGATCAGCGCGGCCGTGTTCCGCGACTGGCCCAAGTGTCGCGAAACCGTGGGCCAGGATTGGGTCCGATGGTGCGAGCAGGGCTGGCTCGACTTTGTCTGTCCGATGAACTACACCCTCGACGCCGAGTTGTTCGCCCAGAGGGCGACGATCCACCGCGGCGCCGTCCCCGCCGGTGTTCCCGTCGTCCAAGGGATCGGCATCGCCAGCAGCAGCGGCCGGATGACGCGTCCCGATCAACTGGCCGTCCAGATCGCCCTGGCCCGCCGCGCCGGCGCCGCCGGATTCGTCGGTTTCTGCTACACGCCCGAGCACACGGCGAGCCTGTTCGAGCCTCTCGCGACCTGGCTCGACGGCGACTAGCCACGGTCGGGCCGCGGCCGGCCGTTTCGGGCGAAACGGCGTCACTTCTCGAGCGTCACGGCAACCAGGACCGGCGCGGCCTGCGTGTCGAGATCGCGGAACACGATCTTCTCGACGGGAACCGGGCGCAGCGCCGCGCCGATCACGTTCAGGTGCCAGGGCTCGCCCCGCAGGCCGACGAAGACCTCGTCGGCCTCGGGTTGGGCCGTCCACTCGTCGATGGTCCGGCCGGTGATCAGGGGCACCGTCTGGGTCTGGCCGTCGGCGTAATGGATCACGTACTCGGCCACCGCGCCCCACTCCCCGGTGCCGGGATCCTGCGAATGCCAGCCGTGCACGTTGCCCAGGAAGAACACGCGCCGCCCGGCCCGGTTCACCGCGATCTCGACCTCGTGGGGCCACGTGCGGTTCTTCGGGGCCCTCGGCGAATGGAGCACGACCATGGCGCGCCCCTCGTTTTGGCTCGGGTCGATGATGCGGAAGGGCACGCCGCCAATCGTCTGGTCGCCGACGGGCATGCCCGTGAACAGCAGCCTGCCCGAACTAGGTACGCCGAAGGGGGCCGTGAACGGATCGGTGTTCGCCGCCGCCCGCAGGTCCAACGGTTGGCATGGATCCTTGCTCAGCGCCGGCTCGATGGGCAGCGTCACCAGCCCCGGGATCGGCTTGAACAGGTCGGGAGCTCGTTCCCGGTAGAGTTCGACCACCGTGGCGAAGTCCCAACGCTTCGATTGGTCGGACCGCGACGCGACCTCGACGCCTTCGAGCGAGCCCACCAGCGCCCGCGACTCGGGCAGATGAAGCACGATCCGCTCCGGCGGCTGCCGCTTGGGTCGATCGAACTCGACTTCGACCCCCTGGCCCGTGCCGCGAATCCGCAGGTTCATCTCGCCGAAGTGCGTGGGCGCCCGCTCGACGCGAATCTCGCGGCCCTCGTCGAGCCACCAATCGGGAACGGCGTTGAGCAGGTGCAGCTCGCTGCCCCGTTCGTCGACGAGCATGTGCCGAAGCATCAGGGCGAAATTCGAGGCCCCGGTGACGTGCGGGATCGTGTGGCTCCAGGCGAACCGCCGCTTGTAGTAGATGCCCTCGGGAAAGGCGTGCGCCGCCGTCGAGTGGAGCAGGTACCAGTAGTAGTCTTCGACGACCTGCTCGTGCTCGCCTCGGGCGAGCGAGGCCATCGTCGTGTAAGCGCTCATGTAGGGATGGATGGCGTCGGGCCGGCCCAGCCACGGGATCGTGCCCTCGATGAATCCTCCCCCGTGCTCTTCTCTCGCGTGCCGGATTAACGCCGCGACGCGCGAATCGTCGCGATCGAACAGTTCCGTGGGCCAGAGGGTCTCGGTGTTTCCCCAGTGCGTGCCGTCCTTTTCCCAACTCGGCGGGAAGTGGGCCAGGCCGGTTCGCTCCCAGGCCGCGTCGATGGCCGCGCGGTACAGCTTCGCTTCGTCGAGCAGCTCGGCCGCCTCGTCGGTTCGGCCGAGCGTTTGGGCGGCGTCGGCGGTGCACAGCAGGCCGCGGAGGTTCCACAGGTCGTAGCCCACGATGTGGTGCTTGCCGTCCCAGAGGTACTCGCCGTCGGCCGGCGCGTTGGGCAGCACCCCGGCAAAGGGTGAGTCGTCGGGGGCCTCGCGCCGGGCCTTCCTCATCCAGTCGACCGCCCGGCGCATCTGGGGATAGGCCTTGGCCAGCCATGCTTCGTCGCCGGTGATCTTGTAGTATTGCCATAGAGTCCAAAGGGCCTGGCCGTTGGCGTCGAACTGATTCTTCTGGGTCTCGAAGCGCCCGTCGGGGCGCTGGCTGGCCAGATAGTATTCGATGGCCTTGGCGGCGGCGTCCCACAGGCCGGCCTCTTCGAGCTCCATGATCTGGTAGGCGCCGTCGCGGATGTAGAACTGGTCGTAGAATCCCTCGCCCCCCTGCAGCTCGCCGTGGTCGTTCGCGATGAGCTGGCAGACGTGGGCCGCCAACAGGGCCTCGGTCGACTTGCGGCAGGGGACCTCGATCCGCGCCGCCCCGAGGATCAAGCCCTCCCAATACTCCCTGGTTCGAGCGAGCCACAGCGCGGCATCCTCGCCGGCAAAGGCCCGAGGATCGTCGACCGGGGCGAACGGAACCCGAACCACCGTCTCGGCATGGGCCCCCGGCGCAAGCGACCAGGCGAAGGCTTCCTCGGCCTGGGCCGTGTCGCGCGCGATCTCGAACTTCACCTTGGCCTCGGCCGCGACCGCGCCCCGGTTCGTCGCCCTGACCGCAATCCAGTTCAGGAAGTTCTCGCCCTCGGTCGGCCAGTCGAAAGCCTTTCGCCAGTCGCGGGCCGTCGGCAGGGGCGTGGACCACAGCGTGAAGTCGTAGCGGACCGCGCCGTCCTCGGCCGCCAGCAGCACGATCGGCAGCCAGCCGTCCATGAGCGTCTTGGTCTGTGCGCGGCCAAGTGCGCTCAAGTCGCCGCCGAAGCGGATGCGGACCTCGCCCTTCTCGGCCAGCATCACCTTATTCTCGGGCGTCACCCGGGCGCCGTCCTGGTAATCCTTCAGGCCGATGACGTTCCACGAGTTGCGAAAGTAGTCGAACGGCTCGTCGGCCCGGGCCGAGAACGCGCCGGGCGACAACGCCGCGGTGCAAAGGACCACCATCGTTCGCAAGAACCGGCGATTCGATCTCATGGGCTGCACTCCTACTGACGGGTTCGCAAAATCGACGAGCCCCAGCATAGCCCAGCCGATCGCCCACGGCCAGCGAGAGCGCGCGATGACCACCATGTCTCCCCGTTGTCCATCCGCGCGCCTGTCCCCCTTTGCACCACCCCCCCCACGGTGGAGGGTTCTCAAATGGGGCGGCTGGACGTATAGTCGAGTTGGCGGATGCCCGAGAATGGGCGTATCCAAGTGCGGCCGGATGCCCACGCATTTCGCGTCCGAGGACGTCAGGATGGCCAACTTCAACTTCGACTTCCCGATCGTCAAGGTCGACGACCGACAAATTGTCGAGACCATGCAGCGGGTTCTCGAGGAGTCTCCCTGGCGGGTGTCGCACGTGAACTTCACCTTTCGCTTCGGCGGCACGATCCATTGCCGGGCCGAGGAGCTGGCAGGCCATGCCCAGTTGAACGAGGTGCTCGACAACCGGCTCGACTTGATCACCAGCTTCATTTACAAGTCGGCCGAGGGGCGCAAGATCGCCGTGACGCGCGGCGCGGCAAAGGGCGAGTCCGACGTGGTGGCGGTCCACTCGGGGCCGGCCGACGCGCCCGTCGAGTTCGCCAAGGTCGTGGCGATCGTCCGGCGGCACTTCGACACGAACTCGCCCGCCGAGGCCGTCGCCTCCCTGGTGCGGGAAGACGCCGGGCGCATGCTCGAGGCCCGCGAGGCCGCCCTGGCGCGGCTCGAAGCCACGGCGGCCCACCTGCTCACCGAAAGCGAGCAGGCGCGCAAGCGTTGGGAGGCCGAATACAAGCAAAAAGAAAAGCACCTCATCCAGGAGTTCCGCGAGCGGACCGACCAGCTCGAGGCCGAGTACGAACGGCGGCGGACCCAGTTGGAGGCCTGGGAAGACCAGCTCAGCCAGCGGGAGCAGGAATCGCTCTCGCGCGAGGGCCGGCATCAGCTTCGCGAGCAATTGCGGGCCAAGCTGGCCGACCCCGAGGCCACGTTCGAGCTCGGCGACCAGACCCGGCTGCTGCACCGGGCCGTCGCCTTGCTGGCCGGCCTGTTGGCCGCGCTGTTTGCCGGGGCCACGGTCTACTACGTGGGCGAGGGCCTGAAGGCCGGCGGCCCGGCCGTTTTCGGCGCGACGACGGTGTACCAGTTCGCTTCGGCGGCGCTGTTCGTGACGACGATCGTCTTTCTCATCCGCTGGTACAAGCAGGCGTTCGAGCGGGGCGCGGCCGAGGAACTCAAGGCCAGGTGGCACGAACTCGAGTTGGCCCGGCAGGGCTGGCTCCTCGAGACGGCCTTTGCCTGGCGGCACGAGTACGGCAGCGAGATGCCCGCCGACCTGATCGCCGAATTGACGCGCCGCTCGATGGCCGTCGAAGCCGGCGCCAGGGAACGATCCCGGTCGGTAACGAGCGACCGATCGGCCGTCGCGGTCGGCCGCAACGGCGGCGACGGCAGCCCCCGATAGCCTGCCGGCCCCGTTGACCCGCGCAACGCGAAGCCTGTGCGGTTACCGCCGGTCGAGTGGCTCCCGGGGCCCCGTTTCCACGGCCGAACACGACGTTGGCCGCTCCGGGGTGTTCGGGTGCCGGGATCCCCGACGGGAGTCTCTGGATCGGGGGATACTGTGCCCTTGGCAAAACGTGGTCGCCGTTTGCGTTGGCCCGCTCGAAATGCGGGCCGAGACTGTTAAGGTAGGGGGTTGTGCGGCTATGATCAGTCAAGGGGTTCTGTAATGCGGTTTCCGCTTGAGCCGGCGATCGGCAGGGGCCTAAGAAATACCCAGAGCGCCCAATATACCTACCATCACAATCCTCACCCCCTCAAGAGAGGTAATTTTCAGGAATTCTTGAAAAAAACGACTCCGGCTTGTCAGGAATGAGGCCTGAGCGGCGGATTAGGTATAGAGAGAGAAAGGCGGGCCCCAGTGAGCCTTGGGTAGATCGATTTGTCGGCGATGCCCGCAGTCGATCCCGCGCAGCGGACCTGTCAATCAACCTGTGGAGTTCAAGATCATGTCTACGTGGCGACACCCATGGATCGTGGTTGCGTTGTCAGCGTGCATCATCGCACTTTTCGCGATTGACGCCCGCGCTGCCTTCGTTCTATCTCCTTTAGATCCAGAGGATTCAAACTCTGATCATCCTTTATTACTTCTCACAGGCGATCAAACTGCCGTTCCTGCTATTGAAGCTGCAATCGAGAACGAACTAGGGTTGGCCACGGGCACATTGGAGACGTTGCTTCTGTACAAAGCAGACGAGCCCGAAGATCCTGAGGAGCATGGACCATTGGCACTCTCCTATATGACGCAGTTTGTTGACCCTCCGAACGATCCTTCCGGCGCTACCATCTCCTACGAAGGAGGCGATTTCGCCATTGCTCAATATGCGCTTGTGAAGGACGGGGCCGCGAATCCTGCGTGGTACTTCTTCGACGTTACAGGGTGGAATGGTACCGACGACCTGGTGTTTGAGGGTTTTTGGCCGGGGCAGGGCGCCATTTCGCATATCTCCCTGTACGGTACAACACAGGAGGAAACAAACGGCGACCCGCCGCCAAACGGCGAGATTCCGGAGCCGGCCAGCGTCGTCGTGTGGTCGCTTCTGGCCGCGGCGGTGGGGTTGGCTGCCATGCGTCGGCGCCGGGCAGCGGCTTGACGCCTCCCAACCAACGAACACGAAAAGCCGCCGGCCACCCGGCGGCTTTTCTTACGCGCCCGACAAAGGGAGCCAGGCACGCTTATTCGGGGATCATTGGCCCCGGCAGTCTTTACTGACCGATGGGGTGCTCGTGTCAAGAAGCGCGCCTGGCCCCCTTTGTGGCCCGGCTTGCCGCGGCCATTCCGGTCAGCGTGCCCAGCGTGCAAACGAACGTGTCGTCCAGCGCGCCGGTCCGATGGGGCAAGGCGATCTGGCCCAGCTCGACGCCCAGCGCGAGAACCCACGCGCCCGCCAGCAGGAGGGCCAGGGCCAGCCGACGAAAACGCGCCGGCAACGGGTTGGCCGCCAGGACGAACAGCACGCCCAGCGGGATGAACAGCAGGAACTGCTGCACCAACGAGGCGAGATTGCCGAACGGGCTGCCCCGCAGCGCGGCGCCCAGCGGCACGGAAAAAAACCCGTCCATCCCCCGTTTGATCAGCTCCTTGTCGCACGTGAAGTCGTAGGGCGCCCAGAAGATCGCCGGAAGCAGCAGGCCGTACACGACGGCCGCCGCGAGCCATTTGCCCGCCACGGCCGGACATTCGCGGTGCGGGCGTTCCGGGAGGTCTGCCAGCGGTCTGCCCCGACACCCACGGGCGATCGCAACGCCGATCAGCACGCCCAGGGTTCCCATGATCAGGTCGGTTGTCGTGGTGAAGCGGCTGAGCACG
>Ga0334901_1000996_pt1 | contig 33161 bp, 26 predicted proteins | sample GraSluR3_MG_3_FD_207216 | JGI IMG/M metagenome (GOLD analysis project Ga0334901, IMG submission 207216) | Sludge microbial communities from methane-producing bioreactor in Wageningen University, Netherlands - Granular Sludge_15_08-R3 | ecosystem: Engineered > Bioreactor > Anaerobic >... | reverse complement strand
CGCTCTCACGCAAGGAAAAGAAAATTGCCGTAATAGGCCCCAATGCAGCCGACACCGTGATGTTGTGGGGTAATTACAACGGCACCCCGGTTCGCACCATCTCGATCCTGGACGGGATAAAAACCAAGTTTCCCGGGAAACGGATATTCTACGACAAAGGGTGTGACCTGGTGGAAGATAAAGTGACCCGGAGTTATTTTGCCCAACTTTCCTTTGAAGGCAAACCGGGATTCAAGGCCACTTACTGGAACAATCCCAACAGGGAAGGGGACCCGGTAGCCTCAACGCGTCTGACCAATCCCATCAAAATGACCACCGCCGGACAGCATGAATTTGCCCCGGGCGTGAAACTGGAGGGCTTTTCTGCTTTGTTCCGGGCCGAGTTTACTCCTGAGGTGACCGAAGAACTTGTTTTTAAAGGCGGTGCCACCGGGTATTACGAACTGCTGGTTAACGGTGAAAGGGTCCAGATGTACAACAACTGGCGCACCTTGCCTTCCCGCATCCCGTATACCTTCGAAGCCGGTAGAAAATATACTCTTGAGATCCGTTTTGCACAGCTGAACAACTGGCAGGCCAACATTGAATTCGATTTTGGTAAAGAGGTGGATGTGGACTATGCCGAACTTGTGGAAAAGCTGAAAGGTATAGAGACGGTTGTGTTTGTGGGAGGCCTTTCCGGAAACCTGGAAGGGGAGGAAATGCCCGTTTCCTACCCGGGATTCCGCGGAGGCGACCGCTTGGACATGGAGCTGCCCGCCGTTCAGCGCAATTGCCTGCAGGCGTTGAAAGACGCCGGGAAAAAGGTCATCTTTGTGAACTGCTCCGGCTCGGCAATTGCCCTTACCCCGGAAACAGAATCATGCGATGCGATCCTTCAGGCCTGGTACGCCGGTGAATCGGGCGGTCTGGCGGTTGCCGATGTGCTTTTTGGAGACTACAACCCTTCGGGAAAACTCCCCGTGACGTTCTATAAAAACTCGGACAACCTGGGCGATTTCGAGGATTATTCCATGAACGGCCGCACCTACCGCTACACCACCGATTACCTGTTTCCGTTCGGCTTCGGCCTCAGCTACACCACCTTTGAAGTTGGAGAGGCTACCCTCACCACAACGGCCCGGCAGACGCCAAGAACCACCCATCCAGCCGCTCCAATCACTACCCCCCAAAACGCCACCAACACCAACACCAACGCCAACAACACCACCCACCCAACAGCCTCCATCACAGCGACGGACACCATCACCCTGACTGTCCCGGTGACCAATACCGGGAAACGCGACGGAACCCAGGTGCTGCAAGTTTATATCCGTAAGGTCAACGATGTGGAAGGCCCCCTGAAAACACTTCGCGGGTACCAGCGGGTAACCGTTCCCGCCGGAAAGACACAAACAGCCTCCATTGCGCTGCCCCCGTCTGCCTTTGAATTTTTTGACTGGGCCCAACGTAAAATGACCGTAACCCCCGGCGAATACCAAGTTTATTACGGTACCAGTTCTGCCGACAAAGATTTGAAAACCTTAATAGTTATTATTGGCGCAGCAGGAGCAGCTAACGCACACAAAACCCCCACATACCACAGTTTTGCCCCCACACCTCCGTTTAGGCACCACAGTTTTGCCCTCACACCTGTGCTCGGGTGGAACAGCTGGGATATATTCGGCACCACCGTTACCGAGCAGCAGATCAAGGAACAGGCCGATGCCATGGCCGAACACCTGCTGCCCTCCGGGTACCAATACCTGACGGTGGATATTCAGTGGTACGAACCCGAATCCAAACGCCACTTCTACAACCCCAACGCGGTGCTCTCCATGGATGAATACGGACGGCTGATCCCCGCGGAAAAGAAATTCCCCTCGGCGGCCGGAGGGAAAGGGTTCAAACCTCTGGCAGATTACCTGCACTCGAAGGGCCTCAAAATGGGCATACATATCATGCGGGGAATTCCTCGGCAAGCGGTGGAAAAAAACACTCCGGTCTTTGGCACCAACGTGCGGGCGGCCGACATCGCGCTCACCGGCTCCACCTGCCCCTGGAACCCGGACATGTACGGGGTTGACGCCACCAAAGAGGAAGGCCGTGCCTATTACCGCTCCATTATTGGGATGTATGCCGAGTGGGGGGTCGATTTCATTAAAGTGGACGATATTTCGCGGCCGTACGACGATGTGCAGAAGGCCGAAATCGAGGCCATTCGCGAGGCCATCGACCTTACGGGCCGTCCCATTGTGCTGAGCCTTTCGCCGGGTGCCACACCCCTTGAAGCCGGCGAACACGTGATGTGCCATGCCAACCAGTGGCGGATCACCGATGATTTCTGGGACCGGTGGGACTTGCTGTACGCCATGTTCGAACGACTGGATGCCTGGACGCCTTTTCGCGGCCCCGGTCACTTTCCCGATGCCGACATGCTGCCCATCGGGGTGATTGATTTTGGCCGGCCTACAAACTTCACCCGGGACGAGCATTTCACGCTCATGAGCCTTTGGGCCATCGGCCGCTCACCACTGATCTTTGGGGGCGATATGACGCGGCTTGATCCCTATACAAAAGAGCTTTTGACCAACCCCCAAATGCTGAAAATCAACCAGGAAAGCACCAACAACCGGCAAATATCCCGTGACCACGACCTGATCGTCTGGGCCGCCGACGCAGCTCCCTGCAGTGCTGACTGCGCAAATGGTGCCCCCTGCGGCCCAGACAAATACGTGGCCCTGTTCAATGCCCAAAGTCCTGCGAATGAAGGCCCTGGCACGAATTCCGCAGCAGAAGCAGATTCCACAGCTCCTTCATGTGGCCTGGTTGTCCGGGTTGATCTTCGCGCCATCGGCATACAAGGCCCCGCCCGCGTAACTGATCTCTGGACCCAAGAAGACTTAGGCGTATTTGAAAAAGAATTCAGCCGCGAAATCCCCTACCACGGGGCCGGACTGTACAGGGTAAGTCCTGTGCGGTAGAAGTCTATCCTATCGGGCACCTTATTCCATGCTTCAGGACTGACCAGGTGCGAAAACAGGGGTAAAACGTACCTGGTGGGGCTGTTTTAGGGCTGACCAGGTACGAAAACAGGGTAATAGTGTACCTGGTCAAAATTTTCAAATTACACGAAATTCGTCAAACGCCACATAAAGAGTGATTTACATAACAATCCATTAGGTTGATCGGAAGCACCAGGTACGAAAACAGGGGTAAAACGTACCTGGTGGGGCTGTTTTAGGGCTGACCAGGTACGAAAACAGGGGTAAAACGTACCTGGTCAAAATTTTCAAATAACACGAAATTCGTCAAACGCCACATAAAGAGTGATTTACATAACAATCCATTAGGTTGATCGGAAGCACCAGGTGCGAAAACAGGGGTAAAGTGCGCCTGGTGGGTACATTTCAGGCCTGACCAGGGGCAAAAACCCCGCAAAACTGCCCCTGGTGTTAATCTTCAAAGAATTGTCAATTTGCCAAGAGCCTTATACAGAGCTTTTTACAAAGTTGCCTGTTATGAAGGCAGATACACCAGGGGCAAAAACCCCGCAAAACTGCCCCTGGTGGGTACATTTCAGGCCTGACCAGGGGCAAAAACCCCGCAAAACTGCCCCTGGTGTTAATCTTCAAAGAATTGTTAATTTGCCAAGAGCCTTATACAGAGCTTTTTACAAAGTTGCCCGTTATGAAGGCAGATACACCAGGGGCAAAAATCCCGCAAATCTGCCCCTGGTGGGCATGTTTCAGGCCTGACCAGGGGCAAAAACCCCGCAAAACTGCCCCTGGTGATATTCTTCAAAGAATAACCATCATGTCAAACACCTAATATAAAGTGTTTTACAACTACACGGACTATTCTTCATTGCCTTAGGCTTTTACTGCCAGGAAAAAGACTTGCTACTGAATTGTTCTAATGTCGAAAAGAAAATATAAGATTACTTATATTGGCTTCACCGGCACACAGATCTCGACGGTGAATTTGCCGTCTTTCGGTTCCTCGGGATACATCTCAAAACAGGGGTTGTCGTCGGGCTGGTAGCCGCTTGTAGGCATCCACTGTCCGTAAACCCAGTCCCATGCCTCCTGGAAATCCTGTGCCGTCAGGACAAAACGTGCAATCACATACTTGGCGCGCTGGATCTCCATTTTCCCGATCTCGCCGTCCACTTTTGTGTCTTCGGGCACGGTAATGCAGACGCTCATCCGGAGTTTGTCCCCGATCGTTACATTGGGATCGTCATGGTATATTACCAGTGAGCGAAAATCCTTGCCGCCTATCAATCCCCGGGGCCCGGCCCAGGCAAACAGTCGGTTCCATATTCCTTCGAACAGCTTGTCGTCCCCTTGATAGGGACCGGTGTGCCGGATGTAGGCAACGGTCATTTTGGGAAGTTCTTTGACTTCCACGCTTTTGTTAAGTTTCATATTTGTCCTCCATTTTATGGTTTGTAATTCGGGACAAAAATAGGGGACAGACCGCTGCTCGTTTTGACCCGTATTGCTGTCTTGTTGACTGGAATTGCTATCCTGTTGACTGGAATTGCTTTCTTCTCGACCGAAATTGCTATTGTCCCGGTTTTTGGAGCGGTAGGCCGAGGCCGAGACCTTGAAATAATTCTTGAAATTGCGTGAAAACACCGAGATGTCCGAAAAGCCGCATTTTTGCGCGATCGCCGATATGCTTTCCTGTTTCTGAGACCCGAGCAGCATGGCGGCCCGTTCGATCCTGACCCGCTGGATGAACTGGAACGGCGTTTCCCCCACAATGGAGTGGAATATCCGGTTGAAGTGGTATTTGGAAAAATGGGCCACCTGCGCCAGATCCTCCAGGGTCATCGGTTCCTCCAGGTGCTTCTCTATGTAATCGAATGTCTTGTTGATCCGGGAGATATAATCCGAATGTATGGGGTCGTGTTCAGTCATTTTATTGTACGTATTTATTCGTTCTGTATCAATGTCAGGCCTTCCACATTGGCCTTGTCGCTTTTCAAAAAGGCAAAAGTCAGGCTGTCCACTTTACAATTGGTGAAAACGGCCTTTTTCAGATTATTGTTGTACTTGAAAAATGTATTGATCAGCGTGACATTCCGGAATTCCACCCCTTTAAAACCGCATTTTTCAAAATGACAGTTTTCTATATTTCCTTCAAAAACCACGTCTTCAATTTGTGAATCCTTAAAAGCAGTTCCTTTCCATATAGCATCCTGTACCCTGATCCTGGAAATGGAGCTGAAATTGAAGAATGTCTTTGTCAGATCCGCACCCTCAAAATTACATTTTTTTATGGTGCTTGATGAAAAATCGGCTTCGACCAGGGAGCACCCGTTAAAACGCGTACCTTCCAGGTTGGAACCCTGAAAACGGCACCGGTTCAGGTTGGAACGCGAGAAGTCACAATGGTGCAGCACATCGTTTTTCCAGACCAGCCCCTTAAGGTCCGAGGCTAAGAATTTGCAATTCTGGAAGTTGGCAGCATTCACGGTCTCCCTGATGTTGTTCAGCCCAGAAAAATCCACATCCTTCCATGTGTTTGTGGACATGTTCCTGACCGGTCTTTTCTTATCGTCCCGTGCCGAGTTAGGGGCTGTGCCCGAAACGTTTGTTGCGGTATGCTCCGGTGACGGATCGTGAATCATCCCGCCGGTTTCCGGTTGAACGCCGTTGGCTGCCTGTTGGCCGTTGGCAAGTTTCTCACCGTATGCCGCCAGCTGGCCGTTTGTTTCTTGCTCACCGTTGGCCGAGAAGTAGTTCAGATCGACGCCCAGTATCCTGGCCATGCGCCCGAATGTCGTGATGTCCGGCATGGACTCGCTCCGTTCCCATTTCCCGACGGCCTGCGGGCTGATGAATAAACGTTCGGCAAGCTGTGCCTGCGACATGTTCAATTGTTTTCTTGCTTCTGCAATTTTGTTTCCAATGATCTTTGTTTCCATAAGTGTTTCATTTAAATTATTTTACTCGGCAAAGATATTGTACTTCATTCCGCCCGACATCATAAAAACCACTACAAATAGTTGTAAATGCGCTACTTATAGTTGTATTACCGTAACGATCGGTAGTTTTTAGCTTTCGGAAACGCTGTTTTTAGCTTTTATCCTTTGCACAACAAGTGTAATGGAAACTCCAATGGCCATTCCCAGTGCAATGATGATCCAGAATTGGGCCTGGGAAGGCTTGCAGGTTATTTTTGAATACATTCCTAAGTAGGCCCCGATCGGCCCCAGCAGGATCAGCAGAACAGTAATCGGCAGTTTTTTCATTTTCGTAGCAATAAATTAAAATACACCGGAAATCTACTACATTTTTTTTTAAAAAGGAGCATCTAACCTTATCTTTGTAATATGAAAACCAGGCTCCGCGCTGAATTGTGGGATAAGCTGCATTACATCCTGAGTCATTCGACCGACCGGATGATCCGTATTGCATTGCAGTACGACGGGTTGATCCAACCGGAAACGCTTAAAAAAGCCCTGGAGCATGTTACAAACTCAAATCCCATCCTGCACAGCGCGTTTAGGGACCATCCCCTGAGACCTTACTGGGAGGTACAACCTTATTCCATAGACAATATCCTTATTGTAAAAGACATCCTGACGGTGACCGAAGCCGGAAAAGCGGAAATGGAAGCGGGAACAGGAACAGAAGCGGGAACAGAAGCGGAACAGGCAAAGCAGCGGTTCATGCACCGGGTCATTCCCACAGACAGCAACGTTCAGTACAAGGTGGCCCTGATCAATCATAAGGGCAATTCACAGCTCTGTATAATGATCAACCACATGTGTGTGGATGGCAGGGGTTCGCAGATCTTGCTCAACTATATAGCGGCGACCTATTCAAAAATCCACAATAACCTGCCAGTACCCGAGCTTAAAAGCGGGAGTCGAGCTCATGCAAAGATCTATGCCGGATTTTCATTCCTGAACAGGCTGGCAGCCCGGTTGCTGCTGACAAACATTACGCGACTGAAAGAAAAGCGATCCTTTGCATACACTCCACAGGATCCGTCAGACGACTTGTTGATGGTTACTGCAAAATGGACCGATGAAGAATTCGCAAAGATCCGGGAAACCCTAAAGATTCGGGAAACTGCAAAATGGACTGCCGAAGAACCCGCTGCAATCCGAGAACCCGCCACGATTAAGGAATTCGCAAGGATCAAGCAAAGCGCCAAGAAGAAAGGGGCCACCGTTAATGATGTCCTGCTGGCTTTTTATACGCATGCACTTTACCAAACGTGTGATTTTCCCAAAGATGCCCCCCTGACTATCACTTGTATGGTTGATAACCGAAGGCATATTCAAGATACAGAAATAACCGGCCTGACCAATCATGTAGGACTGATGCAGGTCAGGATAGACCGTTGCGGCTCAACCATTGGGGATACGGTGGCAGAAATAGCAAAAGTCACAGCCCGGGAAAAGAAGAAGCGATTCTTCGGACTATCCGGGATACCCCTAATCAAACTCGGTTATTATTTGCCGTTTTTCCTGGTCAAACCGGGGACCATGCTCTGGTTCCTGAATCCGTTACTGGGATTCAGCAATCTGGGAATTGTGCAGGAAGACCTTTTTAAAATGGGTGAACACAATGTTACGGATGGTTTGTTTTTTGGGCCGGTTCAATTCAAACCCCATATTAGCATCTATATACACAAAACAAATAATATCCTGTATCTTTCCGTAGCCGTAAAAGGCAACGAACAGGACCGCCAAAAGATCCTGCAGCTGTTTGATGCCATGAAAAATCACATGCAGGAATTTGTGAACGGCAAACATCTGGTGAAAGAAGCATGAAAGGCATTATAGATATACTTAAGGAAAGGGTCATCGGATCTCCGGACCGAGTCATATACAACTTCCTGGATTATTCTACGGAGCAACCAACCGGCCATGAGATCACCACCAAAATGCTCTTTGACAATGCCCGGGACATTGCCGGGGAATTACTGGCAAAAGGAGCAAAAAAGGGAGATCGGGTGGTCATTCTCTCGCTGCAGGACCCCGGAACTTTGTACGCCGTCTACGGGGCCATGATGGCCGGGACACTCTTTACTATAATCCCGCCGCCCATTGACGAAGGAAAGGTGCAACGCTTCATTGCGGTGGTTAAATCCTGCAAACCCAGATTCATTGTCTCCAATTTCGCCCTGGAGCATACGCAGCACCCGGAAATTGACGTGAAAAAGCGGTTGGCCAGGGAGGCTTTGTTGCCCGCTCTGGGACTGAAGCGAATCTATACCGACCGCCTGCCAATTAGAACAGACGACTTTCCCATACATTCCGGCGCTCCCGGGGATTTTGTGTACCTGCAATATACATCGGGTTCAACGAGTGATCCCAAAGGCGTTACGGTCACGCTCAAAAACCTGATGACCAACATTGCCCAGGTCATGGATGTGTATGACTTCTCCACCGGAAACAACCTGGCCATGTGGATCCCGTTTTTTCACAACCTGGGCCTGCTCATAGGTATTTATATGCCGGTCATGGCCCTGGAAGGGACGGCGTATTTCCTGCCAACCCTGCAATTCCTGCAAAAACCGACGTTATGGCTCAGAGTGCTTGACCAATTTAAAGTCAACATCACCGCCGGTCCCAACAGCGCTTACGCCGTCTTTCAACACATCCTGACCAGCCAAACCGCCGCAGCATTCGACCTTTCGCACGTCAACCTTTTTATCAACGGGTCCGAGTTTGTGGATCCGGTCACGATCTCGAAATTTGCCCATTTATTTGCCGTGCGTCCCGATGCCTTTGCTCCGGGGTACGGCCTTGCCGAGAATGTCTGCCTGGCTACGGTGGCCCCCCGGGACTACCGGACCCTCTGGATCGATGCCGAGGCATTGCGCAAGAACCGCTTTGTTCCCTGTGAGCACGGACAAGGCAAAGAGATCGTCAGTCTCGGCAAACCCGTAAAAGGCCTGACCATGGTCGCCGTGGATCCGGAAAGCGGAAAACCTTGTGAAGACGGACAGATAGGGGAGATCTACATCCAGGGGGACAGTGTCTGTAAAGGCTACTGGGGCAACGTGAAAGACAACGAGAACTTCAGGGCGCGGGTGGAAGGACTCGGCGGGGAGTTCTACAAGACCGGAGACCTGGGGATCATCTACCGGGGGAATTTCTACATGACCGGGCGGATCAAAGAACTGATCGTTGTCAACGGGCACAACGTGTACCCGGGTGATATCAGGTCCGTTTTGCAAAAAAACATACCGACTGTGCCCATGGCATCGGCTGTCTTTTTCACGGTGGAAGCCAACAAGCAGGAAGCGGTGGCTGTTTGCCTGGAGGCCGATTACGTCAATTTGGAGTTTGCTTCCGTCGCATCACGGATAAATTATGTGATGGCCCGCCATTTTGAATTCTCGTTTTACGATGTGGTGTTTGTCAAAAAGGACAGCCTCCCCAGGACGGACAACCGCAAGATCCGCACACACAAGGTCAGGGAGCACTACCTTCAGGGAAGCCTGGAAGTACTGTTCAGCAGCAGGAACAACAAAGGGGCCCGTCAAATAACAACGGTTCCCGAAACATCGCTGGACGGGATTCATGCCAAAGTCCGGGAAGTGTTTGAGACCCTTCTGGAAACCCAAAATTACGATCCGGACACCGGGTTTATGGAGCTGGGAGGCGATTCGCTCAAACTGGTGGAATGTGTTTACCATCTGGAAGAAACCTTCCACATAGGGCTGGATATCACTGAAATGGGGACGAATGCTTCGGTCAACGGGATTGCTGCATACATTCAGAACAAGATGCTGCAGGGGAGCGGAAACATTAAAAAGGTCAATTTGCAGGAAGAATGTCATTTGGATGATTCCGTTGAGTGCGCGGGGTATACCCATTCGATGAGTGAATGCCGGCGGTTATTCCTGACCGGGAACACCGGCTTCCTGGGGGCGTTCCTTATCCGGTCGCTTCTGGAGCAGCTTGCCGGGCAAGACATTACCATCTACTGCCACGTACGGGCCCGGGACCAGGCGACGGGACTGAAGCGGATCGTAGACAACATGAAGCATTACCGATGCTGGAAAGAGGAGTATGCTCAATATATTCAGGCTGTTACGGGATCGCTGGACAAACCTATGCTTGGGATGAAAGAGGACGTGTACGAGCGTCTGAGCAGGGAGGTGGACGCGGTATATCACAACGGGGCGCTGTTGAATTTCCTGTACCCGTATAGCTACCTGAAAGGAACCAATGTGGACGGGACCCGGGAATGCCTGCGTTTTGCGTGCCAAGGGAAAGCCAAGTATTTCCATTACATTTCTTCCTACAGCGTATACGACAATCCCTCGCATTTCGGCAAGAAAGTATACGAGTCCGATCCTTTGACCTCATGGGAAGGCTATTTCCTGGGTTACTCGGAAACCAAATGGGTATCGGAAAAACTGGTGCACATTGCCCGGGAACGCGGATTGAGGGCCTGCATCTACCGCCCGGGAGAAATTGCCGGGGATACCGTACACGGGATCTGGGAAACGAAAGACCTTTTAAGCCGCATGATCACCGGGTGCATCCAGATGCAAAAAGCCCCCGCCATCAATACTCGCTTCCATATGGTCCCCGTGGATTATGTGGCTGATGCCATTGCTCATATCTCCCGGCAGGAGGGTGCCTGCGGGCAGGCATTCAATATTGTGAACCCGGGAAAACTCACCATGAAAAAAATGGTGCGAGCCATTCGCAGCAAAGGACACACGATCAGTATTGTCTCTTACGACCGCTGGAAAAAAGAACTGATGCAAACCGACATCAGAGAAAACCCCCTGCGGATCCTGGCATCACTGTTCAATAAAGACGCTGGTAAACAAGACTCCCGGCGGTCAGGTAACGGGCACAGTCTGGTGATGCGTTACGGCTCCCTGCAACCCCGGCACGACATGACCAACACATTCACCTTCCTGAAACACTCCGGCATCAAATGCCCTCCGGTCAACAGGAAACTGCTGCATTTATATCTGAGGCATCTTCAAGCTGACGCGCCACTTCACCCAAAGTGAAAATGCAACACACACGTTGATAGCATTTTGCGCTTTTTCGGAAAGCGTAGTGGCGCGGCAGCTTGAAGATGCCTACAAAAACGCAGCCACCAAACCCATTAAATTTCCGGCCATGTGAACGATGACGGCATAGGAGAAGTTGTTGTGTTTTTCCTGGTAGTAGCCGGCAAAAAGACCTAAAATGGTGGTGAAGATCACTACCCGGGTTACAAACATGATGCTTACTCCGGTGGTCAGCAGGATCAGGTGTATCAGGCCAAAGACTACGGCACTGATGATCACCGGAAGGCTGAGCTTCTGCCGGAACACGCGGATCCCGCGAGCACCAAGCGGGCTGAGAATGTTCTGCAGAAACCCCCGCAGAAGCAACTCCTCGGCAAGGCTGGCGTAAATAAAGATGAAGAGGAAGGTCTGGAGCGGGGTAGAGGCCTCCAGCAGGGGATGGGCCTCGGCTTTACCCCCTGTGGCAAGGGTTATGACGGTCAGAAGGATGTTCACGATCACCGCTGTCAGGAAGCCGAAAAGTATCGGTTTCCATATGGTTTTGAAGCGGGGCCAGGCGATCCGGAAGGGCACGATCTTTTTCAAACCCACAATCACAATAATGGACAGGACCAGCATGACGGAGTGAGTCAAAAAAGATTTTGGAAAGAAGTCGCTGTTTAGCGATACTTTGCTGCCGGCAAGGGTGGCTATGACAAAGATCAGTACAGTGATCAACAGTCCGTAAAGAAGACGCGCGTTGTTTTTCATGATCATTTCAGATTAAGGGATCGGTTATTCCTTGTAAATCTATGAAATATATTATAAATTTACACGATCCTGTTTTTGAAATAGTTACGTAATTACATAATAATTGATGTTATGAAAAAAAGACAAATTCAATGCATTCAGGTTGCCGTACTGTTTCTGATGGTATTGTCAGCTTGTTCACGTGAAAATAAGATCTGGGATCTTGTTGAAACGAATCATGACATTTCATCCTATGAATATTATCTTGAGAACTTTCCCGAAGGGGCGTATGCCGATAGTGCAAGCGTGTATATAGAGGATATAAAAGCGTTGCATAAAGAAAAGCCCCCGATCATTGTAAAGATTGTGCCTACGCCTGTGGCATCCTGGGACAACAAGGTATGTACAGAGATAGGGTTGAAAATTTCCGTTGCTTTTCCCAAGGCCCCGGAATTGGAAAAAGCGTACAAAGAAAAAGGGTTTGAATTGTTGAGAGATTATTTTGAAAAGAGGGGGATCCGTATCATACCCTTACACAAAGATTGTGAAACGCAATTACTGGTTGATTTAAAGATCAGATCACTGGGAAATTCTTATTACAATCTCGGGTATTTTTACACGGGTTACGATATCCAAGGTTCATTTTTATTGAAGACAGAAGATGAAACGCCCATCAAATTGACCGTTTCCGAAAAAAAGCCCGTAGCAAATCAGGTAACAAAAAAGACCGGACGCGAGCCTGCTGCACCGCTTCCACAGTTGAAAGACTTGTTTCTGAATCAGAACTTCATGTCCCGGCTATGGGAAAAGCAGGATTCGTTGCTTTCCGGTGAGCAAATTGCCGATTATTACACAAATTACCTTTACAGATGCTTTTGCGATGAAAATAAATATGAAAGAGGACGTGCAATGAGTGTCATGATGTCAGAAAATTTTGAACGCAAACCCGGGGAAATGATCCAGTTAATTACCTACAATCTGAACCATTTTTGTCTGAATGAAGCTGATCTTGAGCCCTGTAACCTTGGATTTGAAATTTTGGAAAAGATGGGAGGAGATGCCGTTGATGCAGCACCTGTATTGATTGAATATATCGCTTCCAGGAAAGACAGATCCCTGGACAACAGTTATGTTGAAGGGATATTGGAAACGGTCACGGGGCATAAGAATGAACTAAAAAATGATATTAGCGGATGGAGAACGTGGTGGTTTCACTATAAAACCCGGAAATGATTTTTTACTTTTGCACCCTATGTTTAATTCCACAGAACAACAGGAACGGGAATTCCTCAGGAAGATCAGGCGCATTATCCGCGACGGGATTGACAGTACCGGTGAATCTGTGGAAGATCACGTGCAGACGCTCAAGGAGTACAAGGAGTACCTGTGGGACAACAAAGACATTGATGCCCAGGAGAAACGCTCTATGCGGGAAAGCATCCTGAACCTGCTAGCTGTGGGCAACAACCGGATAGCTGCCCGTGGCAGGCTGGAAAAGCAATACGATTCGCCCTATTTTGGCAGGATCGATTTTGCACCCGCCATCAAGCGGAACTCCGACGGCCCGCATAACGCGACACTCCCCATTTATATTGGAATTCATGCCTTGTACGATCTGAAAAACCGGAAAAACCTGGTGTATGACTGGCGGGCGCCTGTCAGCGGCATGTTCTACGATCACGAGCTGGGGGATGCATCGTACCAGGCGCCATCCGGTCGCATAGAAGGACGCATTTCGCTCAAGCGCCAATACCTCATTCGCAAAGGGATCCTGGAGTACATGATAGAAAGTTCCCTGACCATCAGGGACGATGTGTTGCGGCAGGAGCTGAGCGGCAATGCCAGCGACAAGATGAAGAACATCGTGGCCACCATCCAGCGCGAACAGAACGCCATCATCCGCAACGAAGAAGAACAGGTGCTGATCATCCAGGGCGTGGCCGGCTCAGGAAAAACCTCGGTGGCCCTGCACCGGATCGCTTACCTGCTTTACGCGCACAAAGGGGAAATCTCGGCAAATGACATAATGATCATCTCGCCAAGCAAAGTGTTTTCCGACTACATTTCCAACGTGCTGCCGGAGCTCGGCGAAGAGACGGTTCCGGAGACGAGCATGGATCAGATTTTGTCGGGTATACTGGACAAAAAGTATAAATACCGTGATTTTTTTGACCAGGTTGCCGAGTTGATCGGGAAGCCGTCTGCGGGTTTTGAGGAACTGGTGCGTTTCAAATCTTCTTTCGATTTTGTGAACTTGCTGGACCAGTACATCCTGTACCTTGAAAATCAGTCCTTTGTTCCTCACGACGTGCCACTGAACCACCTTATAACACTTCCTGCCGAGTATATCGCCGAACAGTTCCGGCGATTTCACCGGTATCCCGTTCGTCGGCGGTACACGGTCATGACAGACTACATCCTGCAAATTGCACAGACACAGTACAAAGTTACGGTGGATACGGCCAAACGCAACATGCTCCGGGAGCGCATTCGGAAAATGTTCACCGCCAACAACGACCTGCAGGCGTACAAAGATTTTTATGAATGGGCCGGGAAAACAGAAATGTTTAAAATGCGCGCCAACCGTACTTTGGAATACGCCGATCTGGCCCCGCTGGCTTACCTGCACATGGCCCTGGAGGGATTTAGTGCGCGTTCCGATGTCAAGCACCTGCTTGTTGACGAGATGCAGGATTACACGCCCATCCAGTACCGCGTCCTTCAAAAGATATATCCCTGCGCCAAAACCATCCTGGGCGATGCCGGGCAGTCGGTCAATCCGTTTGGCTCGGCCACGGCCGAAACCATCCGGAAAGCCCTTAACAACGGGTATATCGTGCAGATGAACAAAAGCTACCGGTCCACGTACGAAATTACCGCTTTTGCCCGCACCATTCAACCCGACAGCCAGGCAGAAGTCATTGAACGTCATGGGGAACCGCCACAAATACTACGCTACAAGACCGCAGAAGAAGAGGTGCAGGGGATAGGGCAGCTGGTGGATGATTTCAAAACCTCGGACTTCCGCTCCCTGGGGATCATCTGCAAAGATGAACCCCATGCCCGCGCCCTGCACGAAAAACTGAAGACGAACCATCCGGAAATCACCTTCCTCTCATCTCAAAGCACTTCCTACGAACACGGCATCATGGTCACGTATACACACATGGCCAAAGGCCTGGAATTTGACCAGGTCATCATCTCCCACGTAACAAGCAAAAACTACCACACAGATCTGGACCGCAGCCTCCTCTACATAGCCGTCACCCGCGCCATGCACCGTTTGACTTGTACCGGGGTGGGGGAAATCTCAGAGATTCTGCGCAACATTCACTCAACGTAAAAGGCAAATATCATATTAACAGCTATTTAGGATTTATCAAAAACTGTTATTGCGCAGAATCTCTGAGATTTTCTATTTTTACATACATGAAAAAAATCATCCTGTTTATAGCTATGGCAATCATTTCCTGCACACCGCGGGTGGATCCCGCAAAGAAAGTATGGGCCTGGATGGCAGGCAAAACCACAACGACCACTGAACAATGGGAACATTATTTCCAAAAGGCGGCAGAGGCGGGGATCGATGCCATTTTATTGGAATGTCACGGGGGTTACCCCGAGGTGCTGAAAGATGTGCCTGAGGACCTGGCCGCACTGGCCACCGCGGAAACCACGGCCACTGTAACTTCCACACCCCCGGGTAGCACTACATCCCCGGGCGACACCAACCCGTCTTTCCGGGACCATGCGGCCATTTACATCATCAAGGCGGCGTTGCCCTTCGCGCAAAAGTATGGAATAGAACTTCATGCGTGGATATGGACAATTAACAGGACAGAAATGAGCCTGCGAAACGCACATCCCGATTGGTACCAGGTGAACGCCCTGGGACAATCCTGCCTGGACATAAAACTATATGATCGTGAACATTACCGCTGGTTGTGCCCGTCCCGTCCCGAAACTGCGCAGTACCTGAAAAACCGCGTTGCCGAACTGGCAGAAATCGAAGGGCTTGCAGGTATCCACCTGGATTTCATCCGCTACCCGGACGCCATTTTGCCTTACGGGCTGCACGAATCCCGCAACGTGGTTCAGGATCGCGTGTATCCGCTGTGGGACTTTTGTTACTGTGATGTTTGCCGAGCCAATTTCAAAGCCCAGACCGGCGTTGATCCCATGGACCTGACCGATCCCACCTCCGATCCACGCTGGATGCAATACCGCTGGGATGCCCTTTCGGCCGTTGCCGGCGAGGTATGTGCCGAGATTAAAAAGCACGGGAAAGTGGCTTCGGTGGCCGTTTTTGCCAATCCCGAAGAATCCCGCAAGCTGGTCCGCCAGGACTGGCCGCGCTTCCAAAACGTGGACATTTTCTTTCCGATGATCTACCACAAATTTTTCAACTGGGAGGACCCGGCCGTAATGACCGCAACTGCTGAAGGCGTGCAGGAACTGCAGGATGCCGGCAACGAAGGCATCCTCTGCTCGGGCTTGTTCGTCGGTCACGTACCTGCAGACAGAATCCCCGAATTCATACAACTCACGCAGGACGGCGGTTCCACCGGAATCTGCTTCTTCTCGTTGGAAAACATCGACAGCACTCCCGGCTACTGGGAAAGCCTCGGCAAAGCCATCCGGAAATTCAAGCGTTAAAATTTCAGCGGCGCGGGAATCTCCGGGATTACCTAAACATCATAAATCAGGATGCGTTGCGCGTTTCTGGCCATTGGGAAAAGGTGCGCAAAGCGGTAGATAAGGCGGGTTGATCTGTTTAACTTGCCGAGTTCTTCATTGGAAGTGAACAGGATCTGGTCAATGAACAATATACCGGGGTCCCACTCAGACAGTGTGTGTGGATGGTCCAGACCCCAACGGATTGTGGCTCCAGTTTTTTTGAGTGAAGGGTGATTCTTTACCTTTTTAGCCGTATATGTACTATATGCATCAAAGATCAGTTTGTAGGAGCCAATTTTCTTCTTTAAAGATATAAGCAGCGATTTAATTTCCTCCTCTTTCAGGTACATGAATAATCCTTCAGCAATAACCAGATAGTTTTCAGCTCCTACAGGGATCTCTTCAATCCACTCCTGCCGGGTCACCGAAGATCCTATCATGTGATAGGAACCGGTTTGCTGGTAAAACAACTTACGGATGTTTATGACTTCTTCAAAATCAATGTCGTACCAATCTACACAGCTGTTATTGATTCTTTTATAACGACTGTCTAGACCGCATCCCAAATGAAAGACTACTGTATCTGTATGTGAAGCTAAAAAATCCAGTGTAAAATTATCGAACAGCTTTGCCCTCAAGCACATCATAAAATTAGTCTTACCGGGGATCTTCAGACTTGCAAAATCATAATTGATCTTTTCAATAATCTCGACTGCAGTAGGATCGTGAAGGACAGGAGAGCTTTTACGGCTTTCCAATGCTTTTCCGTACAACGGGATAAGCAATGTCTCTTTCTCTTTTTCCAGCGTTATCTTTTTCATACAATTCATTGTAAATCTATAATAAAATAATAATTTTACCATATACTTATCAAAAGATCATTCCTCCACAAACAGTATTATAATTTGAGGGTCAGTTGCGACCTGGAATTGCAAGTATTATGACAGCAGAAAACGTAAAAAAAGAGTTGCGCGACTTTGCCTCGGCAGAACGCAAAAAAGCGGTGGAATGGTATTTCAAGACGGGGAAAGGGCAGTACGGCGAGGGGGATATTTTCATTGGCGTGGCCACCCCCGATGCGCGCCGGATCTCCCGCAAATTCCGGGACCTTCCTTTTGCCGAGTTGCAGAAACTTATCGCCTCGCCCATCCACGAAGAGCGAAGCTGCGCGCTGACGATCCTGGTGCAGCAGTTCCAGAAGGCCGGTACAGAGCCAAAACTCAGTACAATATCTTCTGCCACAAACGCCAATAATGAATCTGCAGACGGCAAGCGTCAAGCCATCCTGGACTTTTACCTGCGCAACAGGCAATACGTAAACAACTGGGACCTGGTGGATTGCTCGGCCCACAAGATATTGGGACGTGCCATTTACGAGGGCCTGCAGGATGAAGCGATCCTTGACCGGCTGACGGTTTCGGAAGTTTTGTGGGAACGCCGCATCGCCATCATCGCTACCATGTACTTCATTCACAAAGGCGTTCTGGAACATACGTTCCGGCTTGCCGAGATGCTTCTTGCCGATTCTCATGACCTGATGCACAAAGCTGTCGGCTGGATGCTGCGCGAAGCCTGGAAGAAAGATCCGGCCGCGGTGGAAGCCTTCCTGATCAGACACTACCCTCAGATTCCCCGGACAGCGCTTAGGTATGCGATTGAAAAAATGGAAGAAAGCAAACGGCTTGACTTTTTAAAAGGAAGATTTTGAAAACCATCCGCAATATTTTTATATGCCTTGTTACGGTGTGTCTTTGCTCAGCGAGTCTTTGCGGGTGTGTCGGGAATGAACCTTTTCAGGATCTGATTGACCATGTGGTCATGCAGAACAATGCTGTGGCCGGGATAATTTTGCACGTGGATAGTCCCCGACTGGACATCTCGTGGACAGGTGTTTCCGGAGTAGGTGATATCCGTAACAACACACCGCTAAGGAAAGACCAGCCCTTTCGAACGGCCAGCGTCACCAAGACCTTTGTCTCGGCTGCGCTGCTGCGACTTAACGAAGAAGGACGGATATCACTGGACGATATCATCGGCAAATATCTTTCCCCTAAGCACCTGCATATGCTTATGGCGGACGGATATACGACTGACTGTATTACTGTGCGACACCTGATGAACCATACGGGAGGTATTTTTGATTATGCAACATCCGGACTTTTTTTTGCTAAGATCTATGAGGATCCGGAGCATTGGTGGACCCGGACAGAGCAAATTGAACTCGCCCTGCAGGAAGGAGAACCGGTGGGAATTCCCGGGGAACGTTTTCACTACTCAGATACCGGATATATTCTGTTGGGTGAAATGATCGAAAATGTTACAGGAAAATCTCTGTCTGTGTCTCTCAGGGAGCTCATTGGGTATAAATCGCTGGAACTCTGCTCCACATGGATGGAAACCCAGGAAGAACCAGCTCAAAGGATCGGGGATCATACCGGAAGTGCAGGAAGCAGGGATCATGCCGGAAGTGCAGGAAGCAGGGATCATGCCGGAAGTGACGGGATAGTACATCCGTATCATAATGGAACAGACTTTTTTGCATACAGCCCCTCAATAGATCTTTACGGCGGAGGCGGACTAGTCTCCACTGTTACGGACCTGGCTGTCTTTTTCAGGGCATTGTTCGAAAACAGGATTTTCCGTAATAAAGAGACTGTCTTGATGATGCAAACTATACCTTCATTTCCGGCAGGATATACCCCTGCTCAGAACTATGGATTGGGATTGCAAATAGCTGAAATTGATGGGATCACATTCTATTACCATACAGGGTTCTGGGGGACCATAGCCGGATATGCGCCTACGCTGGATGCCTCCATAGCCATCAACTTTACACAAAAATACGATCCCAACGTGCTCGTAGAATGTATAGCCATACTTAAGCGGCAAACAACTTTACATTAAAAGGAATATTTTGAAAGACAAGGACATAATTGAATCCATATTACGGGAACAAGGTTTTTCCGATTTTGCATGGATCGATCCCCGGTCCATTATCGTAGCACATTGGGTAAGGGTCAAATGTACTTTTGGGTGTGCAGATTACGGCATGGCTACGTGTCCGCCCAATACGCCTTCTGTTCAGGATTGCGATAGCTTTTTCAAGGAATATAAAAGGTGTATACTTGTTAGACTGAACGTATTTGCTCACAAAGAAAATTATCCGTCTGCCTGGTCCAAAAAAGCAACTAAGGGATTGCTGGAAGCTGAAAGACAGATCTTTCTGTTAGGTTATGAAAAAGCATTCCTACTGAACCAGACATGTTGTGGAATATGCGAGGACTGCAAAAACAGCCGTATTGATTGCGTTGACAAAAAGCACTCCAGGCCCAGTCCGGAAGCTTTTGCCGTGGATGTCTATTCAACGGTAAGAAATGCCGGCATGGAGATACACGTGATTCCGGATAGCCCCTCACATATCAACAGGATTGCACTTATTCTGGTAGACTAGGGGTGCTAGAAGGGGAACACGGGCGATCATAAGCTATAAGGAGATATCTTAGAAGAATTGTGGCGATTTTGGGAGCGCCACTGCAAAATTCCAGCACTACCGACCTAAACTGTAAACCACCGCCCCAGGTTGGTGGCAATTTGGCTTGACCAGGTACGAAAAGAGGCCTAAAGTGTTCCTGGTGGGCATGTTTTAGGGTTGACCAGGTACGAAAACAGGCCTAAAGTGTACCTGGTCACCATTTTCAAAATACAGGCTATTTATCAAATAACACATATAGAGCCACTTACGAAATAGCTGTTATGTGTGCTGCAAGCACCAAGTACGAAAACAGGCCTAAAGTGCGCCTGGTGGGGTAGTTTTAGGGCTGACCAGGGGCAAAAACCCCGCAAAACTGCCCCTGGTCATGATTCTCAATTAACGTAAATTTTGTCAAGTGCCTCATCCAATGTAATTTACAGATTTGTCCATAAATCAATCAGAAGCACCAGGGGCAAAAACCCTGAAAAACTGCCCCTGGTGGGCCAAAGTAGGGGGTGACCAACTAGAAACTGATGCAATATGGCATTGAAGCCTGCCTTCACACTACAAACAGCAGCAATTGAAACCTGCCTTCACATTGCAAACAGCAGCAATTGAAACCTCCCTTCACACTGCAAACAGCAGCAATTGAAACCTGCCTTCACACTACAAACAGCAGCAATTGAAACCTGCCTTCACATTGCAAACAGCAGCAATTGAAACCTCCCTTCACACTACAAACAGCAGCAATTGAAACCTCCCTTCACATTGCAAACAGCAGCAATTGAAACCTCCCTTCACACTACAAACAGCAGCAATTGAAACCTCCCTTCACATTGCAAACAGCAGCAATTGAAACCTCCCTTCACACTGCAAACAGCAGCAATTGAAACCTCCCTTCACACTACAAACAGCAGAAATTTCACAAATAGCACGTTTAAAAAAAAATCCGTTATATTAGCTATCATTTTGTCTCTGAGACTCATCACTAACACCAGAACCATCACTAACACCAGACTCATCACTAACACCAGACTCATCACTAACACCAGAACCATCACTAACACCAGAACCATCACACTAATAATATATTATTATGCATGATCTGAACTATCCCAAAGACAAACCCAGCAGGATCCTGTACAAAGCAGGCGGCTGGACATCTATCTTGTTCCTTGTGTATTCCTTTGTATCCATTCTGATCCTGGTTTTTCTGGATGGAGGCTATCCCCAAACAGCCAGAGAGTGTTTCGATATGATACAGGAAAACCGTTTTGTAGCCTTGCTTCAGTTGGATATTGTTTCCGTGATCGTGATACCCTTTTATTATTTGCTTTTCTTCAGTATCTACCGGGCATTGAAGAACGATCATGAATTACTGGCAAAGATTGCCTTGTTCTGTACACTTGCCGGGGTGACTATTTTTATAGCAGGCGTGAACCTGGTATCCATACTAATCATCAGTGATAAATACCAAATGGCCGCTTCGCCCATTGTCAGGCAACAATTGCTGGCTGCCTGTGAAGGAATGCTGGCAAGTGATATGTGGATCAATACCGGTGCAATTATCAGAGGAATCCTAATAGAAGCCGGGGCCATGATCTTCTCCATCCTCATGCTGAAAACCCTGATCTTCAACAAGTTTACCGGATGGGTAGGGGTCTTGACACATGGATTCGATCTTTCCAGTATTTTCATTGGATTGTTTTATCCCCCGATTAAGAATATTTTTACTATGGTTGCCGGCCCTCTTTATATAGTTTGGTTTATACTTATAGGGATCAGGTTGTTCAAACTGGCTCGTACCAATGAAAATAAAGAAGTGTCGTACAAATGACGCATGAAATACCGCCAAAATATTTGAATAGTTTTTAAGTTACATATAATCTTGTCACGAATTCGAATGAATCATGAAACAACCGGACCTAGGAAAGAAGATCACGGAATTGCGATTGGCCAAGGGCCTGACGCAGGGTGAACTTGCACAAAAATGCAATTTGAGCCTAAGAACCATTCAGCGTATTGAATCGGCCGAGGTCACTCCCAGGAGCTATACCGTAAAACTGATCTTCCAATGCCTGGATTACCAAATCTACGATTCATTCGGCAAGTTCACCTACAGGCTGGACAGACTGGCCTACAGGATACGAACAGGCCTCGGGCCATTTTGCAATTATGTAAAGGATTTATTCAACTTAAAAACACACACCATGAGAAAGATTACTATTTTATCGCTACCCGTTATTGCTACCATCCTGCTTTTCTTATTCATAGGGACCGAGTCTAAAGCTCAAAGCCGTGATAAGATCATCGCCGGTATCGCAGCACAGAATATCCGGTTTACCGAGTGGTTCAACTCCGGGCAGTTTGACTCCCTTGGAATGGAATACCTGGAAAACGCATGCATGATCCCTTCCAACTACAGGGAGATCCATGGTCGGGAAAACATCAAAGCTTATTACAGCTTCCTGTATGCTACCGGGTTCAGTTTCACCGAAAATACCTCCAAAGCCATTGTTGTTTCAGATTCCATATTGGTGGACAGGGGAGTCTGGAAAGCCGGCCAGATGACCGGAACGTATCTTACTCAGTGGCGTCTCTGCAAAAACGGTGAATGGTACATTGAAAATGAGATGACGAATACGGATCTTGAGTCCGAGTAGGCTCCGTAGGTTCAACGGCCATTCAGAGCCTCCGATATCTTCAAGGCAGTTTCTTCATTTTCCAGCCCGCCGATCATGGCCCTGCCTTCCCGTATCTCGGCCATAACTGTTGGCAGGGCGTAAACCTGGTCATCAATGGTAATGGCGATCGTTTTCCCGATATTGTTCCGAGTCATTTCCGCCCATTTCCTTGCCCCTTTCAAATTGAAACTGATCTCCACGGCGTCTTTGTTGGGCTTGGTGCTTTTCAGATCACTGCCTGTCATGACCGGCTGCGCCTTAACCGCCACAATGGCATAATATTGTTGCTCCGGATCAACCGGGCTTGCTGTGCGCAGGTATTTTACCTGACTGTCCGCCATTGTGGATATTGTAAAGGCCGAGTCAACGTGCGCATAGGCAACGATTGCAGACAGGGAATCGGTGACTGTCTCGTAGATCCCGAATGACACTTTTGGCTCATCCCCGTTGGGATTGTTGTTGCAGGCAACTGTTGCCAGCAACAAAGCAAACATAAGAACAGATAGTTTTTTCATGATTATTTTTTTATTTGTTTGAAATATTCCTCAATAGCAGCTACATACTCCTGGTAAGCACCCGCACCTTTGTCCGTGATCCGGCAGGTGGTCAAAGGGTAGTTTCCTCTAAATGATTTATAAACAGCAACGTACCCGGCCTCCTTTAATTTTCCGATCTGGAAGCTCAGGTTGCCTTTGGTGGTGTTGATGTTCTCCAGGAGCCAGGAAAACTCGGCACTCTTCACACCAATCAACAGCGACATGATGGCCAGGCGCACCTGCGAATGCAACAACGGATCCAATTCTTTAAACATGGCAGGCAAAGCGTTATTTGTTACGTTTGGCGAACAATATATGTCCCGGGATAATGAATGCGACCATCCAGGCAACGGCTTCCAAAAGCAATTGTTCCTTTAAGCCGAGGTAGGAGGCAGTCAGCGCCAGTGCTCCGAATACCACACCCCCGATGATGATCAGCCTCTGCCTGAGAATTCCTCCGGTCACTGTCACTGCAAAGGCCATCAGCACCATGAACAGCGGATGCTGCAATTGGAAATTGATGCTGTGAAGTACATTCATCTGGATCACATTGACCAGTACAGTGGATAGAAAAAAAGATATCCAGACATACCGCAGCGATACACCTATGTATGTCTGCACTTTTTTCCGCTGTTTGATCAGATAGTATATCGTAAAGAGGGCCGCGGCAGCTGCTATAACATAGCCCAGCCGGCTTAGCGTTTTGTTAATCTGATAAGTCATTACAAAAGTCCGGGACAGGAATCCGCCAAATGATACATAAAATAGCGTCCAACCCCAGACAATAAACAAGATCCCGTCTTGCCTGAGTTTGATCCGAGAAACAGCAATCATCTCTTTGATCACCGTAATAGACTGATTTTCATCAATAATGTTCGATTCTTCATTGGTTGTATCCATAGCAGTATGATTTATAAAACAAGTTTGTAATACAAACCTAATTATTATTTTTGAATTATGTACCTTCAGGCAGCATAATTATGTAAATTATTCTTGATTTGTAATAAAATGGTCCTGTCAGCTACTTTAATATAAAGCCTCATATCATTGCAGATGAAATCAATCAACGACCAATTTCTGGAGATCCTGGCGAATTACCAGGGGATCGTGCACAAAGTGAATCTGGTATACTTCCGCAGTCCCTCGGAAAGGGAAGAGAATTTTCAGGAGATCGTGTACCAGCTCTGGAAATCATTTCCTGAACTTAAAAACCGGGATAGTATAGGTTCCTGGATATACAGGGTAGCCATAAACACATCCATTTCCCGGATCCGTAAAGCATCCCGCATTGAATACCGACCCAAGCTTCCCGACATATGCGACAAAACCTTCGATGCGGCCGAAGCCATATCCCGGAACACGTCTTTGCAAATCCTGCTGGAAGCCGTCAGCAACCTTGATGAAATTGACCGATCCATAATATTGTTGTGGCTCGATGAAAACAGTTACGAACAAATTGCCGGAATAATCGGGATATCTTCATCCAACGTAGGTGTGAGGATCAACCGCGCCAAAGAAACATTACGTAAACTAATGAATACTAAGAATTATGGAAAACAATGAATTGCAGGCCATATGGAAGACCCTCAATACCGCAGGGCAACAGCGATCAAAAGAAGAACTGCAACTGCTGCTCCGTTCAAAAGCAAGGCATACCATGAACCGGTTTGTTACAGAAACCCTGATATCCATCCTGATATCCGCCGGTTTGTTTGTATACCTTATTATTACATCCGTCAACAGGGCGGATGACATGTACTATCTGACGATCAATATCATACTGCTGGTAATTACCCTCATATCACTCGTTTCCGGATACTTATCCTGGAAAACTCTGCGCGGCAGCCCCTCGGATCAGCCCTTGAAAGGCTGGCTGGAACAACGCACCAGCGTCTTAACCAAATGGCTGTACGGGAGATACTGCAAACTCTATCTTTATCTGATCCCGCCGCTCTTTATCCTGATCCTGCTTTCCATTCACGTGTATTTCGAATACAAACCCTTCCTGGAAGTTATAAATAATGCCGAGTCGGTTACCGGGTTGCTGGTTGCCCTGCCAATAGGACTGTTCGTCTCCTTCTTCACCTCCGCCAGGATCCGCCGCCACCGCAAACAGCAGCTGGAATTCCTCCTGGACCTGCAAACCCGCCTTTCTGGCATCTGAAATATATTCCGAGTTTTACTTAGCACGGTACAATACCATTTTGCCATGATAAAACACACCAGATAGGTTCTAATTCGGTCGACCAGGTACGAAAACAGGGCCAAAGTGCGCCTGGTGAGGCTATTTTAGGCCCCACCAAGTACGAAAACACCCCCAAAACGTACCTGGTCACCATATTCAAAATACAGATAACTTGTCAAGTGTCACATATAGTGTTACTTACAAAATAGTCGTTATTTTTACTGCAAGCACCAGGTACGAAAAACCGGCCAAAGTGCGCCTGGTGAGGCTATTTTAGGCCCCACCAAGTACGAAAACACCCCCAAAACGTACCTGGTCACCATATTCAAAATACAGATAACTTGTCAAGTGTCACATATAGTGTTACTTACAAAATAGTCGTTATTTTTACTGCAAGCACCAGGTACGAAAAACCGGCCAAAGTGCGCCTGGTGAGGCTATTTTAGGCCCCACAAAGTACGAAAACCCCCTAAAAACGTACCTGGTGGGGTTGTTTTAGGTCTGACCAGGCACGCTTCTGCAGATAAGTACCTTTGATGTAGGTGTTTTGAGCCGAATATGTAATCTCCCCCAACAAAAGTGCCCTTGATGTAGTAGTTTTGAGCCAGAACAGTATTATCTGCATCTGAGGGAGCGCTCAAGGGAGTCCTCCTTCTCCTTACTGGCGCGCAAACGTGGTCGCTTACAGGAATAGCCCCCGGCATTTTAACCAACAGCGATGTTTGGTTAGAATTTTTTAAATTGCGTCGGGAAAGCATTGAATAAAAAACAAACATCATGAACTCATTGCATTTTAAATACAAATTCTGGATCGAGGATCAGGATGGTGGGAGTATTTTTGGGGACGGGAAATACAGGTTGTTGAAAACCATAGAGGAAACAGGATCGTTTAAACACGCTGTTGAAAAATTGGATCTCAGCTATAGGAAAACCTGGGATAAGGTCCGGGCTATAGAGGAAAGGCTGGGGTATCCCATTCTGGATACAAAACAGGGAGGACCTGCCGGAGGAACCACAACCTTAACACCGGAAGGTATACAGCTGATGGAGATTTTCGAAAGATTGCACGATTTGTGTGATCCGTTTTTCAATGAAATGACCCAAAAGATTTCTAAAGAAAAATAGTAAAATCCTCCATATCTTATTGAAAATTTAGGAACTTGTAGCCGAATTGCATAAATTTGCAATTCGCTATTTTTTTAAAAAGTACATATCATGAATAACGCTGTTTACAATTTCCCATTACCGCAGAACGAACCCATTCTTGGCTATTTGGAAGGAAGTCCTGAAAGACTTCTTTTAGAAAAAGAACTTGAGAAACAATCCCTGACAGTTGTGGATATCCCGCTGATCATAGGAGGGAAGGAGATACGAACCGGGAATCTGGGAGAGATCAGAATGCCTCATGATCACAATAAAGTAATTGCTACCTATCACAAAGCCGGAAAGGCCCAGGTGGAAATGGCCATCCAGGCTGCATTGGAAGCCCGCACAACCTGGTCCAACATGACCTGGACCATCAGAGCCTCTATCTTACTTAAGGCTGCCCATTTGATCGCGTCCCGTTACCGGCCGGTGCTCAACGCAGCCACCATGCTCGGCCAGAGCAAGAATATTTACCAGTCCGAGATAGATGCCGTTTGCGAGACCATCGACTTTTTGAAGTACAATGTAGGTTTTGCCGGGCGTATTTACGAAATGCAACCCAAATCCGCTTACAACCAGCTGAACAGAATGGAATACAGGGCTTTGGAGGGTTTTGTTCTGGCCGTTAGCCCGTTCAATTTCACTTCCATTGCATCCAACCTGAATATGGCCCCGGTTATGATGGGCAATACTACCATATGGAAACCGGCTTCTACAGCTGTCCTGTCCAATTATTACCTGATGAAAGTCTTTATGGAAGCCGGATTGCCCGCCGGGGTCATCAACTTCATGCCCGGACAGGGATCGGTAATAGGCAACACCTGCCTGGATTCCAAGGATCTGGCAGGCATTCATTTCACGGGATCCAACGGCACTTTCAACGGGTTATGGACTAGGGTCAGTACCAATCTCTCGGGGTACAAATCTTACCCCCGCCTTGTTGGGGAAACCGGAGGGAAAGACTTCATCTTTGTCCACCCCTCGGCAAAGATCCATGATGTCTGTATCAACGCCATCCTCGGTGCATTTGAATACCAGGGTCAAAAGTGCAGTGCCGCTTCGCGAATGTACGTGCCACGTTCTTTGTGGGGCGGAATGAAGAAGTGCTTGTGTGAACTTGCCGAGGATATTAAAATGGGCGATGTGAAGGATGTACGTAATTTCATGAATGCCGTAATTGACCAGAAGGCCTTCGACACCATAAAGTCCTATATTGATTATGCACGGAATTCCAATGAAGCGGAAATAATTGCAGGAGGTCAATGCGACAAATCGGCCGGGTATTTTATACGTCCTACAATCATTGAAACGACCAATCCCCGTTTCAAATTGATGGAAGAAGAAATCTTCGGGCCTGTTCTTTGTGTTTATGTATACGAAGACTCCAAATTGGAAGAAACCCTGGATATGTGTGATACCACATCACCTTACGGTTTGACGGGAGCTGTCTTTTCCACAGATCGCATAGCTGCCGCTCATATGTGTGAAAAACTCAGGTATGCGGCAGGCAACTTCTACATCAACGACAAACCCACGGGTGCTATTGTAGGACTCCAGCCTTTCGGCGGGTCCCGGGCTTCAGGAACCAATGACAAGGCCGGTGGCGAATATAACCTCATCCGCTGGGTAAATCCCAGAACCATCAAGGAAACCTTTGTCAGTCCCGATGATTACCGTTATCCGTATATGATGTAACGCTATACTATACGGCCCGAGCGGTACTAATCCGGCGTGGCTGTATTTTTTGCCAATCACTGACCTGCAGCTCAGAGCCACAAACACCTCCGTATCTGTTCTTCGATCACCGCTTTTTGTTTCAGAATCCTGACTATGGAGTTGCGTTCATGCGTGTTCAGGAAGTGGAAACTTTGGCGGTTGGCCTGAGCCGAAAAGTCATCAATAATCCTGCAGACATCAATGTCACTGAGTCCACTGGTCCTGATATCAAGATTATCCGCGGTTATGATTTCCTTTCTGGCATCTGTGAGATTCTTGTTGATGTCGAACATGAATGACTTTACATTGTTGTTCCAGAAAGCACGAACCCTTACGGTATTTATATATGAGGAGGGCAGGATCATGTTGTTATCCAATACCAGCCAGTTGTCAGGGACATTATCCAGACCTACCAGACGCTTCTTTTGTCGAAAGCTTAATTCACAGATCTTTGAAGTCCGGGTATTTAAAGCATCAATGAAAATCGGTGGTATAAGGCTGTCAATAAATATATATGCGACACTTGAAAAGGGATAAGCCAGTGGATATGCGGTCACGTAATGATGGACCGGATTTTTCATAATGTATATCAATTCTTTCAAAATTGATTCCCGGCCTGATATTTCAAGTTTGGATATTTTGAAAGAATCGCCTATGGAATAGCCGTATTTTGACGAATAATAAAGAGCGTAAGCTTTTCGCAATTTAAAAATCACATCATCAACCGCTTTTTCATCAGCAGACTCAACAAGAGAGTGAAAGTGGGTAGACATGGTGGTTTCTGCCAGATCTTGCAACTGATAAGTGTAAGTTGAAGAAGCAAATTTGTTGTTGAAGAAAATGTAGTCACTATTCTCCCTGAACAGCACATTTTCTCCTTCACTAAATACGTGATACATTTTGTTCATAAAAAAAAGAATTATTGCCAAGGCATAAATCAAATTGGATGCCCCCGGCAGGGTTGTTATTAGGTTATAAGTTGACCAGGTACGAAAACAGGGCAAAAGTGCGCCTGGTGGGGTAGTTTTAGGCCCCACCAGGTACGAAAACAGGGCCAAAGTGCGCCTGGTTATAAAATTCAAAGAACGTTGCTTTTGTGAAGCACTTAATAAATAGCGCTTTACAAAATTGTCACTTGGTTGCCAAAATGCACCAGATACGAAAACCATGCAAAAACGTACTTGGTGGGTACGTTTTAGGCCCCACCAGGTACGAAAACAGGGCAAAAGTGTACCTGGTGGCTCTCTGCCTTCCCAAAGTAAGAGAAATTGAGGTAAGATTGAAAGTAAAATTGGAAATTTTTGACATCACTTCCCTATGCAGAACCGCCCAAAGATTTCTCCCAGAATATCATCCGGAGTGATTTCGCCCACTATGCTGCCTACGTGATGCAGGGCCTGGCGCAGGTCGGGGGTGAGCAGGTCGCCGCTTAAACCGGCATCCAGTCCCTCGCGAACGCGATGCAAAGCTTCACCGGCCGCGCTCAATTCCTGGTAATGGCGCAGGTTGGTCAGCATAACGGCATTCCGGTCCAGAACCGGCCGGATCATCCCAACCAAGGCTTGCATAACATCTTCAATACCGGAATTAGTGGCCGCAGAAATGGGTAACACAGAAAAACCTTCAGACCTGAAAGCAGCATTCTTGCCTGCCTTAGTTGATCCGGCAGCATTATCTGCACATTTTGCGTCGTCAACCGGATTATATGCGTCAGAATATTTAAAACCCTTATCCAATAAGGAATATAGATTATTTATAACAGCGTAGTTACGCAGAGTGTTCATAAAGTGTCCCAATGCAACATCTTTGTTGTCTACCAGATCAATTTTATTGATTACAAATATAATATGCTCTTTATTGAACAACTTTCCGGATTGTTGGCCTTCCGGCTGTGTACTTGTAGGCTCACCTGACTGTGTCAACGGATGAACGTTGCCGGACAGGTCGTGAACAAGTACCGTTTCCAGACTCTCCATATAGGTTTCCGGCCGGGAAGCATCCAGAACCAGCATCAAGACAGATGCGGAACGGATGGTTTCAAGGGAGCGTTTCACGCCCAACTTTTCAACATGTTCCTGTGACAATTCATCCACATCTCCAATGTGCCGCAACCCGGCTGTGTCAATGAACCTAAAAGGGATCCCGTCCAGCACCATAACGTCTTCAATGGTATCGCGCGTTGTGCCTGCCACAGGGGTTACCAGGGCCTTTTCTTCACCCAGCAAAGCATTCAGCAATGTGGATTTGCCGGCATTCACTACACCTGCAATAGCTACCGGAACGCCTTTCTTCATCACGTTTCCCATCCGGAACGAATCGCATAAGTTGCCTATTCTATCCAGCAGCGAATCCACCAGACTGTGCAATTCACGCTTATCTGCAAACTCTACATCCTCCTCGGCAAAATCCAATTCCAGTTCCATGAGCGCAGCCAATTCCAGCAGCCGGGATCGCAACAAGGACAATTCCTGCGAAAAGACACCGCGCATCTGGTCCATGGCCAGTTTGTGGGATGTACGGTTTTCGGAGGCAATCAGGTCGGCCACGGCCTCGGCCTGTGCCAAATCCATCTTGCCGTTCATGAAGGCACGCTGCGAAAATTCTCCGGGACCGGCCATCACCGCGCCGTTTTCCACCAGGGTGCGCAGCAGGGTGTCCCGGATGTACAGCGATCCGTGGCACGAAAATTCCACGCTGTCTTCGCCTGTGAAGGAGTGGGGGGCGCGGAATACGCTCAGCAGCACCTGGTCCAGCAATTCCCCTGCCGAGTCGGTTACCTGCCCGAAGTAGGTGCGGTAGCCTTCGCTTTCCCTCAGATCCGGACAGGCTGCCGAACGGAAGACTTTCCCGGCGATCTCCAGCGCCTGAGGCCCGCTCATGCGGATCAGGGCCAGTGCCCCCACGGCGTGAGGGGTGGCCGGCGCGCAAATGGTAGTGACAAGGGAAGATATGGGTGTCTCTGTGTTCATGCTTTCAGTTATACTTTTTCCGCAACTACAATATTTTCCACATGGTGCGTGTGCGGGAACATATCAATGGGTTGCACGTATGTAATGCGGTAAGCGGGTTGCAGCAGGGCCAGGTCGCGCGCCTGGGTGGCGGGATTGCAGCTCACGTAGATGATCTTCTCCGGGGCGGTCTCCAGGAGCACCTTCAGCACGTTTTCGTGCACCCCGGCGCGCGGCGGATCCAGCACCACCACTTGCGGATGGCCCTGGGCAGCAATGAAATCTGCCGTCAGCACATCCTTCATGTCTCCCGCATAAAAACGTACGTTTTCAATGTTGTTTGCCGAGGCGTTTTCACGCGCATCTTCGATGGCCTCGGGGACGTATTCAACGCCTGTCACCCGGCGGCAATGCCGTGCCAGGAAGAGGGCAATGGTACCTGTGCCTGTGTAGAGGTCGTAAACGGTTTCATTTCCCTGAAGATCTGCGTACTCCCTGATTTTTTGATACATGCGCAATGTCTGCCGGCTGTTGGTTTGATAGAAAGATTTGGGGCCGATGCGGAATTCCAGGTCTTCCATCGTTTCCACAATATAAGGTTTTCCCGAGTAATGGATCGTTTCCTGGTCTCCTAAGCTGTCGTTGCGTTTGGTGTTGATGATGTAATGCAGCGAGGTGATCTGCGGAAAAGTCTGCTGCAAGTAGTCAAGCAATGCTTTACGGGCAGCATTGTCTTCGCCGGCCTCGGGATTGTCGTGGGCAAATACCACCACAACCATGACTTCACCGGTCAGCGTGATGCGAATCATCAGGGTACGCAGGAAACCGGTCTGTTGCCGCAAGTCAAAGAAAGACAGTCCTTTGTCAATGGCGTAATCCCTGATGGCCAGGCGGATGGCATTGGACGGTTCTTCCTGCAAATGGCAGGTTTCAACATCCAGCACCTTGTCAAAACGCCCCCGGACATGAAATCCCAGCGCCGGCAACTGTTGTGCCGGTGCAAGAGACGAGGGTGGCAGGGTAGAGGTACCCCGTGCGGCTTCCCTCTCGGGGTATGAATCCACTCCGGAAGCCGCACCGGGCACCTCTGCCTGGGCAGACCCGGAAACCGGCAGGGGAGTGCCTTCTTCCCTGCGAAGCTCTTCAAAAGTCACCCAGCGGCTGTTGGAGAAGGTGAATTCCAACTTGTTGCGGTAGCGGACGGTGTTTTCGGAAGCCATTATGGGGGCAATCTCCGGCAAATCCAGTTTGCCTATGCGGGTCAGCTGATCAACAACCTGTTGTTGCTTGAATTCCAGTTGTTTCTCATAAGGAATGGGTTGCCAGCGACACCCGCCGCAATCACCAAAATGACTGCAAAAAGGGGCCAGGCGCATGGGCGAAGGGGTCACCAGCTTCATGATGTAGCCCTCCATATAGTTTTTCTTCTTGTGGGTTACCTGCACATTCACAATGTCTCCCGGAACGGCAAGCGGCACAAACAATGCCTTTCCGTTGATGCGGGCCAATGCGTTGCCCTCGGCGGCCACTGTTTCTATTAATACGTTCTTTAAAATTTCCCTGTCTCGTTTTCCCATAACTTTCCTTTACAAAGGGCAAAAATGCGAAAAAAAAAGCGTATTTTAGAGGAATGTATAAAACAGCCAGACTATGAGAACGAATATTATCACAAAAAAGACAGTCAAAGTGCTGATAATGAGCATTTTGTTTGTAGCCGGAGCTGTATTTTCAATGAGAGCCCAGGAGAATACGCTCAGCATCTCCGGAACGGTGATTGATGCCGGAACTAAACGTCCGATGGTTTTTGCCTCGGTAAGTATACAAGATATAGGTATAAGCATAGTAACCAACGGGGAGGGTTATTTTACCCTGAAATTTCCCCGTCAATATGCAGATAAAACCTTATTAATTAGCTATTTAGGATATCATTCAGCTGCCATTCCAATAAACAGTTTTCTGGATTCCGAAAGGCCTTTGATCATTGGCCTTATTCAGGCGGCGCTGCCTATACCAATGGCTACTGTAAAGCCGCTGGATCCGCTGGAACTGGTAAAGGAAGCTTTTAGCAATATCAGG
>Ga0334901_1000995_pt1 | contig 33162 bp, 28 predicted proteins | sample GraSluR3_MG_3_FD_207216 | JGI IMG/M metagenome (GOLD analysis project Ga0334901, IMG submission 207216) | Sludge microbial communities from methane-producing bioreactor in Wageningen University, Netherlands - Granular Sludge_15_08-R3 | ecosystem: Engineered > Bioreactor > Anaerobic >... | reverse complement strand
AAAAAGGTCACACTTGCAAACAGTGTGGTTACCGATGCATTCGTCATTACTGTCGATCCGGAACACCAGGTGGGAACCTGGAAAGAACAACCATACGATGATCTCTCACCGAAGCAACTACTCGATATCGTAAAGGATATGGGCGTTGTTGGAACTGGAGGGGCTACGTTCCCCACGCATGTGAAGCTATCTGTCCCTAAGGGAAAGCATGTGAATGCCCTAGTGGTCAATGGTGTCGAGTGCGAACCCTATCTTACTGCTGACCATCGACTCATGCTCGAACAGGCCGATTTGGTCCTCAGAGGAGTCATGATCGCGGCTAAGATCACGAGTCCGGAGAAGATTATCATAGGTGTCGAGAACAACAAGAAAGACGCTATTCGTAAACTGAGAGAAGTCATTGCTGCAAATGGATACCCCATAGTGGTCACGCCGTTGAAGGTGAAATATCCCCAAGGCGATGAAAAACAGTTGCTCAAAGCAACGATAAAACGGGAGATTCCCTCTGGAAAACTTCCCTTGGATGTAGGTGCTGTAGTGGTGAACGTCGGCACTTCGTTCGCAATCTATGAGGCGGTTGCCCTGAGAAAGCCACTGATCGACCGTGTGGTCACCATAAGTGGCGAGGCAATGGCGACAAAGCGAAATCTTCGCGTACCGATAGGTGCGAAAGTAGCTGATCTGATTGCATTCGCTGGAGGACTCGACCATGAGCCGGATAAGTTCATCTCAGGTGGCCCTATGATGGGTTTCTCGTTCTTCGATGACCAGATTCCGGTTATCAAGGGGACAAGTGGAATCCTGGCACTGGACAAGGAGCCTACAGCGAAAGCGCCACAGACACCCTGTATCTCATGTGGAAGGTGTGTGGCAGCTTGTCCAATGGGTCTCCAACCGACGAAGCTCTATCGCCTTATAGACAATAGAATGTATGCAGAGGCCATGGCCATGAATCTCATGGACTGCAAGGAGTGTGGGTGTTGTTCCTACTCATGCCCGGCACATTTGCCTCTCGTACACGGAATGAAGCTTGGAAAACGATTGGGGAGGAAATAAATGGATTCACCGAAAACGATTGTTTCATCATCGCCACACTTGCATGCGCGGTCGAGTACCGCAAGCATCATGTGGGATGTCTCTATCGCACTGACCCCCGCGACACTCTGGGGTGTCTACGTGTTCGGATTCAGAGCACTGGCGATCGTACTGGTATCGATCGCAACAGCGGTACTGGTGGAGTTCCTCCTGCAGAGACTGAGCAAGGAGTCAACATTGGCCGACGGATCGGCTTTTCTCACCGGCCTGCTTGTCGGCATGAATATGCCTGCCGATGCAGCATTCATGGTTCCCATTCTCGCCTCTGCCTTCGCCATATTTGTGGTGAAATGGACATTTGGAGGGTTGGGGTCCAACTGGATCAATCCTGCTCTAGCTGGACGCGTGTTCGTGTTTTTCTCGTTCACCAGTCTCATGAATACCTATCGTATGCCAAGAACGCTCTCTTCGGTCGACGCAGTCGGATCTGCAACTATGCTTACGGAGCTCAAACTGGCAACCGGAGATGCCTTGGTTCCCGGACTCAGTTCAACAGGCATGCTTGCCGAGTTAGGGTATCCATTCACTCAGTTTGCCGGATCGGTGAGCTCGTGGTTCCAGCAGGTGCTTGGGATCGGCCTCTCTCCCTACACGGTGGATGCCTTTTTCGGGAATATGGCAGGATGTATCGGTGAAGTCTCTGCATTTCTTCTGTTGCTCGGTGCTGTCTATCTCTTCATAAAGAAGATTATCACCTGGCACACGCCGATTTCGTTTATTGTAACCTTCAGTCTTCTCTCCTGGGCTTTCGGTGGTCTGAGAAACGGCTTGGGAGTATTCCAGGGAGATTTCGTATTGCAGGTATTCTCCGGAGGCATGATGCTCGGGGCGTTCTTCATGGCAACCGATATGGTTACCAGTCCAACTACGGGCAAGGGGATGGTACTGTTTGGAGCCGGTATCGGGTTCTTCACATTCCTGTTCAGGTTCTTCGGTTCGCTTCCTGAGTCGGTCTCGTTAGCCATCATTCTTATGAACATTTTCGTTCCCACCATTGAACGGTACATACTCCCGAAGCGATTCGGTGAGGTGGTGAAGACTTCCAAGACCAAGAAGGAGGCCAACGCATGAGACAATTCGCACGTGTAGGTATCACCCTTTCACTTATAGCAGCTGTTGCGGCTACCGCACTCGCTCTGGTGAATGCGGTGACAGCTCCGAAGATTGCCGCTTATGAACTGCAGGTTATCCAGAACGCGCTGGTTGAAGTTTCGGGAGGATTCGAAATTGCAGATTCCCGCGAAGAGACGCAAGAGAGTGGGGTCTTAGAAGTACATACCCTTTTGGATCCGGATGGTGAAGTCGCAGGGTATATCTTGCAGCTGAACGGAGCCGGGTATGGAGGTGCCATGACAATCATGGCCGGGTATCGAGCTAATGGCGAGGTGATCGACGCAAGATTGCTTGCAAACTCCGAGACTCCTGGATTGGGAAAGAAGGCCGAATCGGCTTCGTACATGGAAAAATTTCAGGGAACGGGTGGCGACACACCGGTTCCGGTGAAACGGGATCAGTTGGAGAAATCCGATGCCGACAGCGTAAGTGGTTCCACCGTGACGTTCACCGGGGTGGCAAGAACCATTGCCCTCGGTTCAGATTATGTGAAACAGTTGGGAGGTGAATAATGGCGAATGAAAGAAAGCAGGTACTTACCAGAGGTATCTTCAAAGAGAATCCGGTGTTCATTCTCATGCTCGGACTCTGCCCAACCCTTGGTGTCACCACCCAGGTGATCAACGGGCTCGGTATGGGAGCTGCCGTTATTTTCGTATTGGTCTTCTCCAATATTTTCGTCTCTCTTTTAAAGAATATTATTCCCAACAGTGTACGAATTCCCTCCTATATTGTGATCATTGCCGCATTCGTAACTATCGTTGAGATGGTCATGCATGCATTCGCACCGGCAATATATGAGTCGTTGGGAATTTTTCTTCCTCTCATTGTTGTGAACTGCATTATTCTTGGTCGTGCTGAGGCTTTCGCTAATAAGAATTCACTTACCGACTCATTTCTCGATGCGATTGGCATGGGAGTAGGCTTCACCCTCGCGGTGACGCTCATCGCGCTCATACGAGAGGTATTCGGAGCGGGGACAATCACACTGATCCCGATGGGTAGTTTTAGTGGAGTCTTGGAGATACCATTGCTGTACACCTATCCAGTGAGAATTTTTTCGCTAGCAGCTGGAGCACTGTTGCTCATGGGATATCTCAAGGCGTTCTTCGAATGGACAGCCAATAGGAAAAGGGGGTAACGAATCATGGTGTATGTAGCACTTTTTATCACGTATATCTTTATCAACAACTTCATTCTCACCCAGTTCCTCGGTCTCTGCCCGTTCATCGGCGTATCGAAGAACAGTGAGTCAGCGATAGGGATGGGTATGGCGGTGACCTTCGTTATGGGGATTGCTTCCATTATCACATGGCTCGTCTACAATCTGTTGCTGGTTCCATTGAATCTGACCTATCTACAGACACTCTCGTTCATTCTGGTCATAGCTTCGCTGGTACAGTTCGTAGAGATGGTGATCCAGAAGAACTCTCCCGGTCTCTATCAGGCTCTCGGTATCTTCCTTCCGCTTATCACCACGAACTGTGCGGTTCTTGGTATCGCGGTCATGAATATCACCGAAGGGTATAATCTCATGGAGAGTTTCGTCGCAGGTATTGCTGCCGGTATCGGTTTCACCCTGGTACTCGTTCTCATGAGCAACATCCGTGAACGGATGGATCTGCACCCGGTGAGAAAGTCGTTCAGGGGTATCCCGATCGCCTTCATTTCGGGAGGACTCATGGCATTGGCTTTCATGGCCTTCGACAATTCGCTTCTGACAAATCTGCTGGGGTAATAGTGGTATGAATATTCTTTTTGCATTTCTCATAATCGCCGCTTTGGGCTTATTGCTCGGATTGGGTCTCGCTGTAGCAGCGAAGAAGTTCGCTGTAAAGAAGGATGAGCGAGCTGAACAGATTCTGGCAATACTACCTGGAGCGAACTGTGGAGCATGTGGGTATCCCGGGTGCTCAGGATATGCCGATGCGCTTTCTGCTGGGAAGGCACAGAACGGTCTCTGTTCTCCCGGTGGAGCAAAGACGACCGAACTCGTTGCCCGAATACTCGGCGTTGCTGCAGAGGCTCAGGAGAGGATGGTAGCTTTTGTCCACTGCAGAGGCAATCATGAAATCACGAAACGAGATTATCAGTATGAGGGGATCGAGGAGTGTTCGGCAGCTCACATGCTCTTCCAAGGCGACAATACCTGCAAATACGGCTGTCTCCATCTTGGATCTTGCATACGTGTATGTCCTACCGAAGCAATCCATCGCGATGAGAAAGGGAACGTGACCGTGGATCCCGACGCATGCATTGGATGCAGAAAGTGTACGCTGGTCTGTCCAACCAAGGTCATTCGTATGATTCCCGCAAAGGGCTCACACGCGATTGCCTGCAATAGTCGGGACAAGGGAGCGGTGGTACGGAAGATCTGTGAGGTCGGATGCATTGCCTGTAAGATCTGTGAGAAAAAATTCCCCGATTCGGGTTGCACCGTGGTGGACAACCTCTCTGAAATTGACTACACCAAACCCATGACGCAAATCGCGGACGCGGCGAAAGCTTGTCCTACCAAATGTATCGTTGAAGCAAGGTAATACATGCCTTTTATCGTAGGTGCGTACAGTCAACTTCCTCCCGGGACCCCGTTGCCAATTCTGGAGCGGGCACTCGCGGAGGTGTATAAACCGGTTCTCACCTATATCTACAAGCATCCGGAACTCAAGTTGCACTTCCATGTACCAGGAACCGTTCTCGAATGGTTCGAGCAGAATCACCCAGAGATGAATATGCTCATAGCCGATCTTGTGAAGAAGGATCAACTCGAACTCCTCTCTGGATCCTACCAGGAGCAGGTGCTTAGCATCCTTCCTGCGAAGGATCGCTCGAGCCAGCTGGAAACGACAACCACTTTTATCAGAAAGCGATTCGGAAAGAGACCGCGCACTGCGTGGTTCTTCAATCAGATATGGAATCCATCGTTTGTATCGACCATGGCAATGGGAGCTCTGGATAGGCTTGTCATCTCTTCGTACGATCGATTGCACGATTTACAGGTAGCCACCGATCCGTTCCTCATGCAAGACCTGGGAAAGAGTATTGAGGTGTTCCCTTCAGATGATAGGTTTGATCAACTGATCACCCAATTGAGTAGAAAAGAAATTGGTGTGAAAGAGTTCACAGAGGCTATTGCCAAACTCCGATTCGATCCAGCAGATCGATACCGGACGATCATGGTGAACCTCGATAGACTGCTACAGGCGACAGCCATTCACCAGGATGAAGCGAACCTTATCGACTTGTTCGTTACGGTGTTCGAGAGAATCAGCCGTTCATCGGATCCTGAGACTGTGCTCCTCTCCTCGATACCGCTTGGTTCGATTGAGCGCCGGGGCTATTTGCAAGCAGCTTGGTATGGACGTGACTCTAATTTGATCGATATCTCTTCTTTTAATGATATGTTCATTAAATACGAAGAATTGAATCATATGTACGGCCGTTTCCTATACCTAGTCAATCTCGCACGACTCTACCGGAAGAACAAGGATGTCAAGAAGCGGGTAGAGTCATTGCTGGTGAAATCAGGATCAGGTGGAGCCTATGTGCTGGATCCATCAGGCGGGTGTTACCGGAACAGCCTACGTAAGCAGGTCTATCGGTACCTAAATGAGGCTGAACGATTGCTGAGTGCAGGAGAGGAAATTCCCTATCCAAGAGAACTCGATATCGATTTCGATGGACACAATGAACTGGTATGGCTGGGAAAGAATATCGGCGTCGTTGTCGATACCGCCGGTGGCTCGCTTGCCGAGATCAACTACCTTCCTACAGGTTGGAACTATGGAGATACATTCACTGGGTATGCGAGCGAGGTCGATCGTGTGAGTTTTCCTGCAATCAGAGATGGTTCCTTTCAGCGATCATTCAATGATGTGTTTCTTCCGCACAATGCTCCTGTAGATCACTATGCCAAGCATGTAAAGAAACAGACCTTCGATGCAGGAGAACACCTCTATTCGCTGGAGATTTCGGAGAAGAATCAGAACGAGATCGTTGCGAGAAAAGGTTTTAAGGATCTTCCGTTCGGGGTAGGTTGTGTAGCGGTTACCAAGCGGTATCGGTTTCGGACCCATACGATTGTTGTCGAATTCACATTAGAGAACTGCGGCAAGCACCGTTCGCGTGGCATGTTCGGCAGTGAGCTGAATCTTTCACTCGGGATGAAGGATGATGAAGTTTCCCTCTATACGGTCGAGAAGAGCAGAAACCGGCCTCTGGCGAATGGGCGGGTCATTGCACCGAGCCTTAAGAATGTCAGAATACCCGATCCATTGAATAAAACCCTGTTATCTCTTGCTTCCGATATTCGGTTCACCTTGCATAAAGATGATTTTCTGGTAAAACTGGATACTGTGATGGGTCTTGAGATTCTTTATGAATATACGCAGATTCTTCCCCTGTGGGAATTCGACCTAGCCCCAGGAGAGCAGATGCAGTGGACCGTCGGTTTCAGAATCGAGAGACGAGCCAGAACAAAACAGAAAGATAAGGAGTAACCATGAATATTCATAATCAGAATACATTCGAGACAATCAAGGAAGAAGCCTACGACGTATGGAGGCGGCTTTGACCCCGATACACTGAAGTCGAAGATCAAGAAATTGGAGGATGAGTCGCTCGCTCCCGATTTTTGGGATGACAAGAGTCGGGCAGAGACACTTTTTTCCGAGATGACCGATCTCAAGAGTACATTGGAGCCGTGGCAGGATCTCATTCAGTCTATCGACGATGTCTCGGAACTACTTGAGCTCTATGCAGATGAAGATGATCAGTCCATCGGAGATGAAGTTGCACAACAGATAGCTCAGATCGAGAAGATGTATCACCCGCTTAGGCTGAAGACACTCCTCTCAGGAAAATACGACAAGAACGATTGCTTCCTTTCAGTTCATGCAGGAGCCGGTGGAACTGAAGCCTGTGACTGGGCTCAAATGCTTATGCGAATGTATGTGCGTTGGAGCGAGAAGAACGGATTCAAAGTGCAGATTGTCGACCTTCTGGAGGCAGAAGGTGGGGTGAAATCGGTCACCATGCAGATACAGGGCGCATACGCGTACGGATATCTGCAAAGTGAAGCAGGGGTGCACCGGTTGGTCAGAATCTCCCCGTTCGACTCGAACAAACGACGGCACACCTCCTTTACTTCGGTCTATGCATCTCCTGTAATAGAGGATGATGTTGAAGTGGATATCGATCCCTCCGAGCTACGTATCGACACCTATCGAGCTGGAGGTGCCGGCGGTCAGCATGTGAACAAGACCGATTCGGCTGTTCGCATTACCCACCTGAAGACAGGGATTGTCGTAGCATGTCAGAATGAGCGATCTCAACACATGAACAAAGCCCTAGCCATGAAGATTCTCACCAGTCGCCTCTACGAACACTATCGACAGGAACAGGAGCGGGAACAGGCTCAGTATGCTGCTGAGAAGAAGGATATAAGTTGGGGAAATCAAATTCGTTCCTATGTGTTCCAACCCTATACTATGGTGAAGGATCACCGGACAAACGAACAGATTGGAAATATTCAGGCTGTAATGGATGGAGATATCGATCAATTCATCGAATCGTATCTCAAATGGCACTCGGAGGTCTAACACATGAGACGAGGATGCAGATCGATACTCCTCCTCGTTCTTGTCGCCTTGTTGGGAACAGCTTGGCTGACCGCCAGTGAATCGGTACGCATCGGGTTGGTCCCGGTTCACACCACGGTGGGAAATCAATCGCTGCTTAGTGACCTTGATACCCATATACAGCGAGCACTGCAGCAACAGCCTTCGAGCGATTCGTATATGCCGCTCGTTACCACCCGTGTCGACAATCGAGTTCAGCGAGATCTTCTTAATCGAAAGCACACTGCTTGGGGTGGTTCTGGCCAGTTGCTCGACTCGGTGTTCAGTTCGAGTGAACAGATGCCGAAACCTGAATTCAAGCATCCGCTCCCGTATGTCTTCGAGCGTATCGAGCCCCCACCAGAGATAGCGCAAGCTCTCGCCGAACATGATGCAGTGGTTGCCGATTATCTTATGAGGAAGCACAGCTTGGATGCCCTTCTTGTACTGATTCTTGAGCCATTTGAAATGCTCTCCCGTCTTAGAGTATCGGAGTTCCGTTCCGATTCTACACGAACGACCATACATGAAGAGATCTCGCTACCGCAGGACTCCGACTCACTCCTCCAGGCTTCAGTACTGGCCATAGTTTCACACTACCGAGAAGATGAGCTCTCCATGGTCGTGTTCGCACCAACGGCTCCAGGTCTTGAGGTTCTGCTAGACGAAGAGCGGGTGGATCTCTTCGGTAACCTGCTCCTTACGACAGAAGGGGAGCATAATCTTGAAGCGCGTGCACTTGGTACCCAGTCGAAGCTTCTCTCTTTGGAACTCCAGCCTGGTAGCATTACCCATATCGATCTGGAACTCGAACCACAGAAGGGGAGACCGCTCCTTATAACCAGCAACTCTGGAACTGCCTTCGTTTCAATTCCCTCGCACGGAACCATGCAGTTGCCGAATGTAGTGGAATCGATCTCCACTCCGAATGTGCTCTATGGGAGAGCAGATGGAATGTCTCCCATGATCGTGCATATGATGGATTCGACTGATGAAATCTCATTTGCATTCCAGCCTCCTTGGTTGAGTCCGAAACTGGGCACAGCTCGTGAACAACGATCTCTGTATGCCTCATTGGGACGGAGCCTGCTCTTCGGAGGACTTGCGATTCTCGTAGACAGCATTTCGCGTTCTGTGGTTTCGGATCCTGCACAACTATCGGCATGGCAGCCAGTTCTCCTGGCATCCGCTGGAGCTTTTGCCGTATCGTTATTCGACACTGGTTCCAGATTATTTGCATATTACCAAAAAACGAAGTATAGTTCTCGATACTAGAGAAATGAGGTGCAACTACGATGAAGAAGACATTCGGCGCTCGGTTGAAAGCGCTTTTCGGTATACAGACGCTCGATGAACAGTTCTTTGAGGATCTCGAGGATATGCTCATAGAGGGGGATTTGGGAGCCAAGACTGCAATGGAGGTCTCCGATGCGGTGAGGAAGCTTGCAAAATCGGAGCGACGAACCACCCAGGAAGAGCTACAGCAGCTCATGAAAACCCTACTTAAGGAGAAGGTCTCTTCATACAAACCTAGGTTATGTGAAGCCGATACCAATATCTTTCTGATTCTTGGTGTGAATGGTGTGGGAAAGACGACAACCATAGCAAAATTGGCAAAGCACTTCCAGAGCCAGGGCAAGTCGGTCATCATGGCTGCAGCCGATACATTCAGAGCAGCGGCCATAGATCAGTTGGAATTGCACGCAGAACGGACCGGCTGCCGAATCATAAAGCAGTCACATGGCTCCGACCCGGGAGCGGTTATCTTCGATGCCATTCATAGTGCAAAAGCGAAGGGAGATCACCTTGTTCTTGCCGATACAGCGGGAAGAATGCACAACAAAGAGAATCTTCTTCGAGAATTGCAGAAAATCGATAAGGTGATACGTTCAAGGATTTCCGATGAGATGTGCTATCGACGTTTTTTGGTAATCGATGCAACCACTGGTCAGAATGGGTTGAGTCAAGCTCAGCTATTTCATCAAGCAATCGGAATCGATGCGCTCATTCTTACCAAATACGACTCCGCAGCGAAGGGAGGAGCCCTCGTTCAAATTGGAGACAAGTTGGGTATACCCATTGCTTACGTAGGCGTGGGAGAGCGATACGAGGATCTGCTCGAGTTCGATACAGATGAATTTCTCGATGCACTGGTGGGCATTTCGTCATGATTGGGAAACGGTTAGTCGTGCTGATGGCTTTGGGATTGGCTCTCTCGTCCCTGCCTCTGTTCAGCTCGCTATACCGTTCCAATAGTCTTGGTCAGCGACTCGAACTTCTTGAGTCTCTGCAAGCGGCTTCCGAGCACCGGTATGTATTGCAGGTAGAACCGCTGGAAGGGGGAGAGGAGCAGACACTTTTTGAATCCGGAGAGGTGGTGAAACGGATCCAGACGTTCAGCCCTGTGAATGGAGGAACGGTCCACAAAGTCGTAGAAACTTTCTATGCAGCCGATGGTGGAGTATCGATGGAAATCGAAACGACCTATGAGCACGGCCTTCCCCAGTTAATCCGGACAACTCGCCGAGACGACTCATTCGTCCTGCTTACGCATCATGCTTACAATGAAGGACAACTGTACGAGACGAAGGAGCTGATAGATGGTGAGCTGGAACGTCTCATAACATATTATCGTGGTGAAGATGGCGTGCTAGCCGGGTTACGAATTATCGATTTGGATGGAAGGGTAGGCAGCTCCTACTTTACCACGGACTCAAATCGAGCTGTATATGGTGAACAAGGTGCAGACTTTTTCACGAAATTAACCTTCTATCCCGATAATCTCATTGTCCAGGACATGTGGCTCGGTGATGAGATACAGGTGAAAAGCACGGTATCGTACGATGAAGCAGACCGACTGGTAATCGATGAAGTACGGGGTGGCATACCAGAGCGGAGAATCTACGGGCCTGACGGTCTCGTGGTACGGCTTGAAACTGTCACAGCAGATGGCTCCGATCGAACTGTTCGGTATCAGTACGACGCAGCAGGAGTACTTGACCAGAGTGTCGAGGTAATCGAGGGTGCTCAGACCACTCGGGTTGAAACGTGGTATCGAGATGGAAAAGTGGAGACTCGAACTGAATGGGTAGATGATATACCAGTGAGAGCGACTCGATTCGTGGCAGACGGAACATCTGTGGTCACACTATTCGAACAGGGAACACCCTACGCCGATATCACCTATGCTCCGGATGGAAAGCGCGTGTTGAGTCTGGAATATCGTAAGGAGCGTTGATGTTCACCGTACGATTGGCTTGGCGCTATGCATTTTCTCGGAGTAATCGACACAGGAGTGCTACATGGGTGATTCTTGCAGGAATCACCGTTGGAATGCTTGCTATCATTGTCATGCTTTCCCTGATGAACAGTTTACAAAGCGACCTGCTCGATCAGGTAAAATCCATCGAATCTTTTCATGTCCAAGTGACGTTCCCATCTGAGACTTCCTCTCAGATATCCGTAGATGAACTCATAGAGTCTCTCCAACAGGTTCCGCAAGTTTCCCAAGTATATGCGCATGTGAATACACAAGTATTGTTACAGAACCCGTCTTCTGATCGATCGACTACTGCGAGACTCAGAATTGTAGATTCTCGCATCTGGGATGATGAAAATCCATTCAGTGAACGTGCATCGCTCCTTCGTGGTTCGATTCCTGGTTCGTATGAGTTGGTTTCTGGCTCCTCTCTTGCCATGAAACTCGGTATGGGCTTGGGTGACTCGATCCGAATGACAGTACTGGCATCTGGTCGTGCCGTGGTACTGGCACCCTCGACATTGACTTTTGAACATACTGGAACTTTCAGGACAGGGCTCCCCGAATTCGACAATACAACGGTGATTGCAGATATTGATCCTCTGCTCGATGCGATTGGACCGAAACGTATCACCTATGGACTGTATCTGAACGATCGGTTCGTCGATCGTTCAGATGAGGTCGTTCGAGAAATCAACCAGCTCTATCCAGATGCTACGGTGAGAACGTGGCAACAGGTCAATAGCGCATTCTACTCTGCACTCACTTTGGAGAAGGTGCTCATGTACCTCTTTCTGTTTTTCATGTTTGTCATTCTCGGTGTGAATATGAAAAATGCCTCCTCTCGACTGCTCCATGTAAAGCAGAGAGAGTTGGCAGTGCTTCGCGCGGTAGGTTCACAACGGACGCTCGCAACAAAGGTGTTTCTCGGTCAAACGGTCATCGTCACGCTTCTCGGTGAAGCACTTGGCATTATTGCAGGAGTGGTCGCAGGTCGACACATCGGCACCATTTTTTCCTGGATGAATTCGGTGCAGTACCTGTTCACACGACGTAACAACATTCTACTTTCATACCCTTTTTCAACGCAGGTAAGGCCACTCGAGATTGCAGTGATCGCTTTCTCAGTGTTGGCACTTGCTTTGCTGTTCACCTATGCAGGCTGCAAACGTCTGTTCAAGCGTGAACCGATGGAGATGCTCTACCATGACTGAAGATCTGATGCAATTCAAACAAGTTTCTAAGACGTACCAATCGGGTGATACTCGGCTTCTCATACTAGAGGATCTCTCCTTTACCATTTCTCGTGGAGTGTCCATTGCTGTAACGGGAAAAAGTGGCTCTGGGAAAAGCACCCTGCTCAATATTGCAGGTGGGCTGGATCGACCGACTACCGGTTCGGTCACGTTTCTCGGTGACACCTTGGGCGCAATGAACGATCGTGAGTTGAGTGAGTTCCGCAACAGACATATTGGTTTCGTGTTTCAGTCACACATTCTCCTCGACGACTTCTCCGCTCTCGAGAATGTCTATATTCCTGCACTTATCGGGGGATCTAAGAGAAAGGTTGCCGAGCATAGAGCGGTTGAACTGCTCGAACGGGTCGGTCTGGCTGACCGGATGCACCATAGACCGCAGAAACTCAGTGGAGGAGAACGGCAGAGGGTGGCAATCTGTAGAGCACTTATCAATGATCCCGATCTCATCATCGCAGACGAACCGACTGGCTCTCTCGATGAAGAGTCATCTACCGGTATCGAGAGGCTTCTTCTCGAACTGGTACAAGAAGAGCAGAAGACACTGCTTCTCGTAACGCATGATACACAACTGGCTCGACAGTGTTCGACTGTCTATCTACTCCACAATAGAACTATGAGGGAGCTCGCATGAAAAGGAGTTTTGGGTTCTGGCTCTGGAGAAATCTGCTGTTAGCCCGCGGAGAGTCAGCGTACGCGAGAACCCGACTGATTCGTTCCATGATTCTCGTTGCACTAGTCATGGTCCCGCTTGTGCTTGCCCTTATCTTCATGGATGGGATGATGCGGGGAATCACAGACAAGTATATTCTTTTGCAGGACGGTCACGTGCAGTTCTATGAGCGAGAGCCGCTCTTCGACGATCCGAACGAGTTTGCATCCATCGATGAGCGAATCGTCAGTGGTGATTATGTGGTCGCCGGATATGGGATCATCTATTCTCGTGAGAACACGGCAGAGGTGCGCGTAAAGGGTGTAGATAATTCGTATTTCAACGATGCGCGAAAAAAACAATTGTCTTTCGCAGGAGAACCGCTTGAGAAACAGGGAAATCTTGCTTCGGTTACCGTGAGCGAGACTCTTGCAAAAAGTCTCAACGTCTCACTAGGTGACCGTGTCGCATTCATGGTCGTTCCCGATTCGTCGACAGCTGTTGTACGTCCAGTACTCGCTACGATCACTGCATGCTATGAAAGTGGATATCACGAGCTCGATTCGTCACTCATTTTCATGAATAGAGACGATGCTCTCCGTTATTTCCCTAAAGAGAAGAATGCCTATACAGAAGTTCTGGTTACAAAAAACTCAGTCGATGCACTTGGTGAGATCATCGCCTCTGTGAAAGCACATCTGGGAAAGACCGTCTCTCATGCAACGTGGGATGTGTTCAATTTCACAGTCTATCAGAATTTTATCACGAGCAGACAGGTCATTCTCCTGGTGTTCATCATGATCTTGCTTGTCGCCAGTGTCTATGTTGCATCGATCGCCCAGGAGTTGGTTCAAGATTCCATGCAAGCTCTGGCACTTTACAAGACGCTTGGTGCTCGAAATGGTCAGCTCTCCGGAGCATTCTTCTCCGCTGTAATGGTGGTGACCCTAGTCGGGATGATTCTCGGTGTAGTCGCAGGTATAGGAATCGGAACTCAGCTGGGTGTCGTCCTTGCATGGTTGGGACGTAGCGGAATTGCCGGTTTGCAGTATTATCTTCTCGATTTTCCCGTGGTGATATCAGCGAACGACCTGATTTTTATTTGCAGTTCTATGTTGGTTATCTCCAGCATCACTGTCCATATGACATTACGCAGAATACGGAGGATTTCACCTCTCGAGCTGTTGCAACAAGATTGATTCGACGGTAGGCTATCCGCATGAATTTTGAAGTCTTTGTTCTTGGAACCAGTGGTATGATGCCCCTTCCGGGTCGCTTTCTCACTTCCGCCATGGTACGCAGAGAGGGGGAGCTTTTTCTCTTTGATTGTGGAGAAGGTACTCAGATTTCACTGAAGATGTTGAACATCAAGTGGAAAAAGATATCAGCCATATTCATATCGCATATGCACGCAGACCATGTAACTGGGTTGCCTGGGATGCTCATGCTCAGCTCTCAGGTGGATCGCGAGGATCCTTTGATCATCTATGGACCGGCCAGACTGAAAGAGTATGTGCACCAGATGCGAAAACTACTCGATATGTATATCAATTATGAGATCATTGTGAAGACTGTCAGTCCAGGAATCATCCATGAGACCGAAGACTTCTCGGTAGAGGCATTCAAACTAGATCATACAAAACCCTGTTATGGGTATACCATGCGTGAAAAAAGTCGTCCCGGAATATTCCATCCCGAGAAGGCGATTGAGTTGGGGCTCCCACGTGGTCCGCTCTGGTCTCGGCTCCAACAGGGGGAATCGGTACAGCTCGACGATGGTAGAACAATACATCCAAGCGATATCCTCGGACCGACACGATCTGGTCGATCGTTCTCCTATGTCACCGATACGCTCTATCTCGATTCGATAGCTCGACACGTGAAGCAGGTTGATCTCCTACTCTGTGAAGGTATGTTCGATCAGACGCTGGTCGAGAGTGCTCGAGACAAGAAACATATGACTGCAAAACAGGCTGCGACCATAGCGCGCGATGCACAGGTCAACTCCATGGGTCTCATCCATTATAGTCCTCGCTATACCGACCGAGACCTAAAGATCCTTCGCAATGAAGCAAGAGAAATTTTTCCCGCGACGTTTCTTGCCAGAGATAGAATGGTGTTTGATATCCCTTTGAAGGATTAGTCCTCTAAAGTGGGCTCCAGATCGGTATCGTAGCCAATCAGACTGTAACCTCCACGCTCATGGGCGAGATCTGCAGCAATGGTAGCTTCCTCGGTAATTCCTTCGGCAGTGATTTCTCGACCATTCACGGAGGAAAAACCGACTGTAACCGTCGATTCCGGATGGTGCTTTCGTAGGTTTTCGAGTAGTGAAGCAAAGTATCGACGGCATTGTTCGAATCCATGGAAGGGGAGGATTGCCGATACTCGGTGAACTTCGGTGAGATAGAAAAAGGAGACGATACCGAGCCGATTGAACAGGTTCTGCACAACCGTTGCATCGACCGAATGGGTGTCGGCATCGTGGTGTGGTACATCGATAACCGCAATAGAGAGATCGTAGCCGAGATCCACAGCGCTCGCAAGCTCATCGTCAAGACGGGTTTCGAATGTGTCTTCTACCAATCTCAAGTCCTCGGCTCTTAGGTCCCCGGATTCAAAGGTCTCCTCAATCGGTTCCAACAACGCTGCAATATCACTTCCTGGAGGGATGGAGAATGGGTATTCACCGAATAGGACAGCTCTTCCGAGATCGGTCGTCTGTTCGGTGGATTCGATATCCAGTTCAGGAGGGATCTCTACCGGTATCGAATCGACTTCTGCCTGCTTTTGTATCTCAAATGGTTCAGCAGGAGTCCATTTCTCAGGTTCTGGAGCCCACATCTGCGCAGGCTTCGCAGGAGCTCCTGTGAAGGGAGTGATCGTAGGAGCGATGTCTGGCACACGATTAGCGGTCTGCGAGGCCGCTTCAAGACTCTGTTTCCCTGTCGAAGGAGTCGGTTTCGGTACCGACAGTTGCGCTCGGCCGTAACTCCTCTGTTCTTCTTCGTCTGGAAGATTATACAAAGGTGCAGTGAAGTTGTCTTTGCCGATCTCATCTGTTTTATCGGTGTCTTTCGGGATTCGTGGCGGTTGAATTGTCAGAGCGATCAGCACAAGAATGAGACCGATGATGATAGGGAGCAATCGCAATAGAGAGGAGTAAAGCAACTCTTGAGAGATAGGGATACTTGGAAGGCCGAAATATACTAGAAGAAAGGTAAGAGCACCCATGACAACGAGTGTGATGATCGCAGAAATAACAATAGTGCCTGCTGGGCTCTTCTCTCGATGTCTTTGCATTGGTCTTAGAGTACTCCATCCGGCAGCAATAGGAGCGCTTTACAACGCCACTTGCTGTCTGTATGATATGTAATGCATTATAACGGTTCGGGTGGTGTATGACAAGGAATTATCTTGTATTGTTTCTGTTTCTCCTAGTTCTCTGCACTGCAGTGATCTTTGGCCTTGCCGGTCCGAAGGGATTGTTGACGAATCGCTCGTTGGAACAGTATGTAGAGCAAAAGCGGTATGTTCTGGATGTTCAACGTCTTCAGCTTGAAACTCTGCAACACCGATACGATAACGTGCATAGTCGCGAGTCGGTGCTCGACGCAGCCCGAAAGATGGGTTATGTGCAACGCGGAGAACGTGTGTATCTCTTTTTCGACTCACAAGGCGCTCCGGTATATCCGAACGGTGAAACACAGCAACTGCCTATTTCCACACCCTCCGATCCTGGAAGCACGTTTCACTCAGAGCGTGGTATATCCTTTTCTCTCTCGCTCCTTTTGGCACTCTTGCTCAGTATGTCTATTACCGGTAGTATCGCCTTGATCAGGTACAAACGAAAACGAAGTCGTGAGGAGCCTGTGATTCTTTCGTTCAACGGAGAGGTCTATGGGAATCATCATCGCAAAACATGACAAGCATGCATTGGGTATGCTGACCAAGCATCTTAGTGCACGAAACATAGCAATCATTCCTTGTGATACGATATATGGTATCGTGGGTGTTGCTCCTGATACTGAACAGCAACTGAGAGATGTCAAAGGGAGAGAGGAGACTAAACCGTTCATCCAACTCATCACGCGGTCACTGTTGCCTCGAATCACCGATACACAGATTCCCCAGAGAGTGTTGGATTTCTGGCCTGGCGCTTTGACGCTGGTCGTGAAGAGTGTCCATGGGGGAACGGTAGCGATTCGTGAGCCTGCCGACCCTTTTCTTCAAGCCGTGCTTACAAATCTGGGTTCACCCTTGTATAGCACTAGTGTCAACAGTTCGGGAATGCCTGCTTTCACCCACTTTCAGGAGATGGTGGTTCATTTCAACGAAGTGATACCACTCTTTCTCCAAGGAGATGAGAATCAGGGTACGGTTCCCTCGACTATTCTGGACATAACGAAAGAACCATATCGTCTGATTCGACAGGGAGATGTCGATGTGACACCACTACTCGCAGACTGATTTGGAACTCAATAAGTCAATTTTTGATATGAAATCCTTTTTTTTGATATTCCTGACTCCATAGAGGGGGCGTACCATATGACTGTGAGTGAGAACCTAGGTTCTCACTTGCTCGACCGATCGTATGACGGTTTGAAAAACTCACAAGGAGAGGAATATGAAGAAAATTGCTTTACTGTGTATGGTCTTGTTGCTCGCAGGATCAGTTGCGTTCTCACAGGGCGCTCAGGAAGCTGGCAAGGGATTCATCGGACTTGCTATGCCAGAAACTCACGTTGAACGTTGGCAGATGGACGGTGCTGCTCTTCGCGATGCAGCAGTCGCACTCGGATACAGAGCGGAAGTTGCTTATGGCGATGCTGACCAGAGTATTCAGAATGCTCAGCTTTCCGACTTCATCACCAAGGGTGCTGATCTGTTGATCATTGGTTCGATCAACGAAGGTGTCGTCACTGCTGTTGCAGATGCCCGTGAAGATGGTGTTGAAGTTATTGCTTACGACCGTCTTATCACCGGTTCGGACCAGTACGACTATTATATTACGTTCGACAACTTCAAAGTTGGTCAGTTCCAGGGTGCAGCTATTGTCGATGAGTTGGATCTTGCCAATGCCACGACAGCCAATCCCAAGTACATCACCTTGTTCGCCGGATCTCCGACCGACAACAATGCATTCTTCTTCTTCGACGGTGCTTTGAGTGAATTGCGCCCATTCGTAGAGAAGGGTGTTCTTAAAATCGTCGGTCCTGCTCCGCTCAGATCGAGTGACACAGCAAACTTCACTAGAATCGCAACTGAGAACTGGAGACCAGACCTTGCCAAGCAGAGAATGGAGAACCTGTTGAATGGCGATGCTAAGGACTATGTCCTCGATGCAGTTCTTTCGCCAAACGATACACTCGCTCGTGCAATCATCGAAGCTCTGCTTTCCGATGCCAAATATGTCAACAACCTTCCTGTAGTCACTGGTCAGGATGGAGAATTGGCATCCATCCAGATGATCAAGGATGGCAGACAGGCAATGACAGTATTCAAAGACACCAGAAATCTTGCAAAGGCAGCGATCGATCTCGCAGATGCGATTCTGCAGGGAAAGACTCCTCAGATCGAAGGTGCTCGACTTGATACAGAGACCTATGATACTGGTAGAAAGGTCGTGAAATCCTATCTGCTTGAGCCTGTTCGTGTAACCAAGGATAATTATGTTGAAGTCATGATTGACAGCGGTTACTATAAGGCTGATCAGATTCGCTAATAGGTGAATCTGGCACACGAATAAAACACTTTTCCTTCCGGCGGAAATATTTCTGCCGGAAGGTTCGTGGTAAAGTTGCGGCAACAGGTGGAGAGGCATGAGTGATCAGTACATTCTGGAAGTGAAGAATTTGACGAAGGATTTTCCCGGTGTGAGAGCGTTGGACAACGTAGAGTTCAAGGTCCGCAAGGGGGAGATTCATTGTCTGGTTGGGGAGAACGGTGCTGGAAAATCGACATTGATGAATGTGGTAAGCGGCGTGTATCCCAAAGGAACCTACGAAGGTCAAGTGTTCTTCAAAGGCAATGAGACGAACTATCGAAATACCAAGGATAGTGAGCTGGCTGGGCTCGCGATCATTCACCAGGAATTGACGCTCAGTCCCTATTTATCAGTCTACGAGAACTTGTTTCTCGGTCATATGAAGACACGGTTCGGAGTCATAGATTGGGACAGTTGTCTCAAGGATTCATATCCACTTATGAAGCGAGTTGGATTAAACGAGAAACCACAGACTATTGTAAGTAAGATGAGTGTTGGAAAACAGCAGCTTGTAGAGATCGCTCGAGCCATTTCACAGAAAGCGGAACTATTGATCTTTGATGAACCCACTTCGTCTTTGAACGATGACGAAAGTCAAAAGTTGCTCGATCTTATGCGAGAGTTTAAGCGGGAGGGAATTACCTGCATCATGATCTCCCATAAACTCGATGAAGTGCTTGCTGTCGCCGACTCGATTACCATTCTGAGAGATGGCCAATCGATTGTATCATACGATCTGACTGAGCGAGAGGTAACCGAGAAAGAGATCATACGAGGCATGGTCGGTCGAGAGTTGAAAAACCTGTTTCCCCAGAAAGAGCCTGACATAGGTGATGTGGTGTTTGAAGTGAAGAACTGGACGGTATATCACCCAGACTACCACACCATGAAAATTGTCGATGATGCATCGTTCTTTGTACGTAAAGGTGAGATCGTCAGCTTCTGTGGCCCTATGGGGGCAGGTAGAACTGAGCTTATGATGAGTATCTTCGGCAATTCTTATGGATACGGAGCATCTGGTGAGATCTTTCTCAATGGAGATCGAGTTGAATTCAAAAACCCGAAGGATGCGATAGAGAAGGGTGTTGGCTATGTGAGCGAAGACAGAAAGAGTCTTGGACTCATTCTGTTACAGGATGTAAAGACGAACATCACCAATTCGAGTCTTCCGAAGCTCTCAAAGCGTGGAGTGGTAGACAAGGATCTTGAGATGAAAAGTGCTGAAAAGTACAGGCAGGCTTTGCAGATCAAGACACCATCGCTTCTCCAGTTGGCAAGGAATCTCTCGGGTGGGAACCAGCAGAAAGTGGTACTCAGTAGATGCCTCCTTGCAGATCCGGACGTATTCATTGTCGATGAGCCAACTCGTGGCATTGATGTAGGTGCAAAATTTGAAATCTACAGCATTTTGAACGAGATGGTGAAGCAGGGTAAGAGTGTAATTGTCGTATCATCGGAGTTGGTGGAAGCAATTAGTATGTCTGATAGAATTTATGTGATGAACGAAGGGGAGATCAAAGGGGTCTTGAACCGTGATGAGGCTACCCAGGAACGCATCATGCATATGGCTCTTGTAGATTAGGAGGATTTCATGGCGAATGGAGCACAAATAGAACACATCTCATTCTTTGAATTGGCCAAGCAGAACATGCGTAAACTCTCCATGTTCATCATGCTTGGACTTATCATGGTCGTATTTGCATTCATGACCGGTGGCGTGAATCTTACACCGAGAAACATTACAAACATATTTATACAGAACAGTTATATACTCATTCTTGCAGTGGGGATGGTTCTGGTTATTATCATCGGAAATATTGACCTATCCGTGGGATCGCTCATTGCATTCACCGGAGCAATCAGTGCCATGCTGTACAACACCGGGATGGGCTTGATTCCCACACTGATTCTCACACTGATCGTTGGTGGACTCATCGGGTGTTTTCAGGCTTTCTGGATTGCCTATATGCGGATTCCTGCGTTCATTGTCACGTTGGCAGGTATGTTGCTCTTCCGAGGTCTCACGTACATCATAACGAATGTAACTCCGATAGCTCTCCGCGATGATGGTTTTAAGCGAATCGCCTCTGGATTCCTTCGCATCGACGGATTCACCATTGGAGGAAACGACGGACTCTCACTACTGGTCATGGTTGTTGCAATCGTGCTCCTTATATGGGCAATGCTTCACCAACGAAACAGGAAAATAAAGAAGGGGTTCACCGTTCTGTCGTTCCGATACGATATATTGAAAGTTGTCGCACTGTCTCTGCTGATTATCTTCGTGTTCACTCGATTTGCCTCATATCGTGGCATTCCCACAGTCGTGCTGGTATTGTCTTTGGTCACTGCACTGTTCGTATTTATTACCAACAATACCGTGATAGGGCGATACATCTACGCTGTTGGAGGAAACGCGAAGTCGGCGAAGTTAAGTGGAATAAACTCTGAGCAGGTCGTCTTCATTACTCACGTGATCATGGGTGTCCTGAGCGGTCTTTCAGGACTGGTGTTTACCGCCTACATGAACTCCGCTCTACCACAGGCTGGGGATGGGTTCGAACTCGATGCAATCGCCTCCTGCTTCATAGGTGGAGCTGCTGCTTCTGGTGGTATCGGTACTACAATCGGAGCAATCACCGGTGGGCTGGTCATGGGAGCTATCAACAATGGCATGTCCTTGCAGAATATCGGAGCCGACTGGCAATATGTGGTGAAAGCTTCAATTCTCCTGTTGGCAGTCTTCTATGATATCTGGAGTCGTAGGAAATCGGGTCTCGGTTGATTTCATTCCCTACTGTATACGACAAGGGCGGGTAGCAACCCGCCCTTTATTGCGCCACCATATTCGGTCAGCGAATCTTTCTCGCCTCCATGTAAAACCGTTTTTCGTGTGCCTCTCCCATACTGAATGTTTTCCTCGGAAGTGCACCATCTGCAATGATAGTGTCAAAGAAGGTACCTTTGTCGATGGCAGGCAAGAATAGGCCAATGTTTCCTTCTCTACTGCCAAGGTCCATGGTTACATCATCGCCGTGAATGTAGTCGACCGTACTGTTTTTGTTTTTCAGAAGCGCATCGATTACCGACTGTAGTGTCCCTGCAGGGATGGTGGCTGCAGGATTCTCGAGATTGAAGACCGATAATCCATTCGAATCTGCATAGCCAAAGCGCTGAACTCCATCTTTTTTTTCGATCAGAGTGTTCACCATATTGATGGATGATACGGTAGTTTCAGTGAATCCATCGCAATGACGACCAAGTTCCTCGATAAAATCCTCCTTCGTTATCGAGAATAAAACACGATGAATCGGTTCGAACACGAGACCTGGATCGAAGATGTTTTCGAGCTCGACCAGTGCATATCGTGCCGGGTGGTTCTGGAGTTCCTCTGGAGAGAGCGTTTTTTTCAAATCTTCCCAGCACGATTTTGCTGTAGCTAGGGAGTGATTCCCATCTCCCATGGCGAACAGGAGGGGATTCTCTCGATCCAGAGATGCATGTAAAGATTCGAATGCGGTTGCAACCTGCTCCAATTGTTCTCCATGAATCTGGAATGCACGAATATGACCTCCGTGTTCCATGAGATCTGTGTCATACACAAGGGGGAGCGACGATTGCTGAGCTATCAGGGGTTCGATGACCGACCGTGCTTCATCGCTTATGAGCACGAGGATATGGGGTAATTCGAGTGGAGCATCCTTGCGAATAAGCTTTCTAGGCGGTATTCTGCTCACGATTGTTCCCTCAGTTGCACGAATGAGTGTTCTTGAATCCTTCGAGTAGTCGTATTGTTCAAGATCGAGTGACACAATGAGACCCCAGCGACCAGGACCTTTGCCTGTGGTTCTATGAACGAGAAAGAAGCTCTCGGGAAAGGTAGTGAAGAGACCTTGTGCCAGATATGTTGCCATGGCCTTGTTAATGGAATCGATACGTTTCTGTGGATCGGGCTCCTCGAGGTAGGCCTCGGGAAAAATGAGGTGTAGTGTCGATGGACTGTCTCCAACATACGACTCAACACGTTTCCAATAATCCTGTTCAGATGTGTACTGATCACAGGCAACTACTGCCCATTTATGTAGATTGATACCTTTTTTCGGAACAAGAATATCGGGAGTGCCGACTCCAACACCTTTCATTTTTTCAATAGCATTGTTTCCCATAATTTTTCCTTCATTTTTTGTGTTTTATTTCAATAGTTTATGGCAAAGAGGTGGTATCCGCAATATATAATTGTGTTAATCGAATGCTGTCGTAACTGTGGACACTTGTGATATACTTATTCACATGTTACGGCTCAGAAGGACCTTGGCCTTTGGCGCTCGTGTCCACAACTATCTGTTGCTTCTGTATCTCTTCTCGTTTAGCCTCTTCGCAGCACAGCTGTGGTGGGATACTACAGACCAGTTCACACAGTTTGCTACGAATGCCACAACACTGCTCAGTATGGTAGGGCTTGCGTATGCTCTCGTGCTGCTATTGATAGCTGTGGTCCTTTGGCTGTTCGATCGAATGTTTCCTGTTCTGGATGTGCTGGCTACATTTATCCGCTGTATAGTATTCGTATCAGGATGGGTTGTGATATCGATTTTCACAGAAGTGACCCAGCATGGATTCATGCTTTTTGTTTAGAATAAAAAGGAGATGACAATGGCTGAAAGAGTATTTGCAGTTCGTGGAGCGACGCAGGTTGAGAGAGACGAGCGAATGCTTATCGTAGATGCGGTCATTGAAATGTACGACACCGTGTGCAGTGCAAACAATCTGCACGAGAGTCAGATCATATCTCTGCAATTTTCGGTAACGCCCGATCTCCATGCAGTAAACCCTGCAACAGCCCTCCGGTCGAGAGACTCGACCTATTCTGTGCCACTGTTTTGCATGCAGGAACCGGTGGTCAATGGTATGTTGCCTCGGACTATTCGATTGCTTGTGCATTACCATCAGGAAGAGTCACACACACCTCAAGCAGTCTATCTTCGTGGGGCACAGGCACTGAGACCAGATTTGAGTCGATAGCATTTTAATTGACACAATAGGATGAATGTGTAAGATATAGTAGTAGTACTATCTTGAGGGGGAATTCATGAAAAAGAAGTTGTTCCTGACCGTAGCTCTGTTTGTGTTGTGCATGTCGCTTGTATTTGCTGTTTCTGCCACACTCGAACAGGCAGATTCGCTGTATTGGCTTGATCGACTGGAAGAGACGAAATCGTTGCTTCAAAATACATTGGAGACTACAGTGAATCCTTCTGACAGAGCTGAGCTACTCTGGAGGCTCTCTCGTGCCACACTCGCCATTGGGGATGAACGAAAGGAGGAGGGTGCTAGTGACAGCGAGCTGTTTGCCATCTACGAAGAGGCTGAACAGTACGCAATGGACGCTCTTGCCTATGGTGATCATCCCGACGCTCTGGTCTACAAAGCTTCAAGTATAGGGCGTTGGGGAGAGACCAAAGGACCTTTGAATGCCCTTTCGAAAGCAAAACCGATGAGAGATGATTTTACCTATCTGATCGACACCCTTGGTGTCATGGATAACTCGGTCAGTTGGTATGTCCTCGGTCAGTTGTACTTTCAATTACCGGGGTGGCCCCTCTCGTTCGGTGATCTCGATACCGCAATTTCCTACACGCGAAAAGCCGTTGAAACCATACCCTCACACGTGTTGTATCCTGGCCACTTCAAGGCTCTTGCTGAGATGTTGTGGAAACGAAACAACAGTGCGTCGAAACGAAGCTCGAATCTCCGTTCTATGGAGAGAGATTGGAACAGAGCAGCAGGAAAGAGTGTGGTCGACCAACATGCCTACTATGAAGGAGCGGGAGGCCAGAACGCAGTTCCATTCTACTCCCCGGTTTCATTGAGTAAGATGAGCGATCGTCAGGAGGCTGTCATGCTCTTGCAATATGCTCTGGCAAAATATGATGTATGGCACTTTCACTCAAGGGCAGACAAGCGAACTCGGAGTGAGATAGAAGCGTTGCTGAAAGATTGGGGTTTTTGACTTGACAGAGTGACCTGATTTTTCTTATGCTACCACGGAAACAGTCGCCACCTTAGCTCAGCTGGCCAGAGCACGTGACTTGTAATCTCGGGGTCGTCAGTTCGAATCTGACAGGTGGCTATTGGAACACTACATGGCAATTGTGCCGTGGTTCCATGACATTATGAACTTTTTCATGAGTATGCTTGACTATTTGACCTGTTTTAGGTAAGGTGAGCGAGTCGTGAAAACGGGGAGGTTCCCGAGCGGTCAAAGGGGGCAGACTGTAAATCTGTTGGCTCAGCCTTCGAAGGTTCGAATCCTTCTCTCCCCATAACAGGTCTACTCCTTACGGAAAGACCTGTTTTTTCGTTTGTGGGGGTATCATGGATTGTTTCTATGAGGATGGTCTTCACTTCACCTGCAAGCCTGGGTGCCGTTACTGTTGTGGCGTGGAGCCGGGCTTCGTGTTCATATCAGATGCTGATCTTGACCGATTATCCTCATTCTTGCACCTTTCTCCCAGAGAATTCATCCATCGCTATTGCCGAAAGGTACCTATGGGTAGTATCTCTTATATAAGCCTTTTGGAACGAGAGAACCACGATTGTGTGTTTCTCGAGAAATATGGTTGCAGTGTGTACAAGGCTAGACCGGTACAATGTGCAACCTATCCATTTTGGAACACTATTGTCGCTGATCGTCAATCGTGGGAACGGGAGGCTGATTGGTGTCCCGGTATCGGACATGGTGAATTACATGGCCGGGAAGAGATAGACCACTTGCTCCGGTTGCGCCAAGGAGTGGAGCCGGCGATCTGGGAATCGTATTGATTGGGAGTGTATGGCGAAATATTCAGAAGCTATCCTGGACGAGATCAAAAACCGCACTTCCATCGTAGAGGTGGTTTCACGGTACCTGACTCTCCACAAGAAAAGCGATCGCTATTGGGGGCTTTGTCCGTTTCATGATGAAAAGACCCCCTCGTTTTCCGTTATTCCAGACAAAGGATTCTTTCACTGTTTCGGTTGTGGGAAAAGTGGTTCGCTTTTCGATTTCGTCATGGCCATGGAGCATCTCTCTTTTCCAGAATCTGTCCAATATCTTGCAGAGTTGAGTGGGGTGGAGTTGGTTGAAGAGACACCTCAGGAACGAAGAAAACGGACAGAGGTGGATACCCTACAAGACCTCTACGAGAAACTGGCTGCTAGTTTTCATTACATTCTCACACAGAATGAGGCGGGAACAGAGGCTGTCTCATATCTTGAGAAACGAGGGTTCACAGAACAATCGATTGAGACGTTCTCACTCGGCTTCGCTCCCGATGATCCAAACTGGCTCTATCGGTTTCTCAGTTCGAAACACTACAGCGATCAGATTCTTGCGAAATCTGGCCTGTTTGCTCGGAATAATCCGACATACCCTCTATTTAGGAATAGACTTATGTTCCCAATTAAAAACTGGAAGGGGCAGGTTGTCGCATTCGGAGGAAGAGACCTTTCTGGGAATTCACAGGCAAAATATATCAATACACCCGAGACGGTACTCTACCGAAAACGGGAAATCGTATACGGCATGTACGAGAGTCTCGCCTCCGTAAAGAAGGAGGCGTCCTGTTTCCTGTGCGAAGGGTATTTCGATGTTCTCGCACTGCATCAGGCAGGTCTCACTACAGCCATGGCCCCATTGGGAACGGCTTTTACTACCGATCAAGGGAAGTTGCTCAGAAGATATGCAGAACGGGTAGCACTCGTGTTCGACACAGACGATGCAGGTCAAATGGCAACGAAGAAGGCTTTGGTAGTGTGTGAGAATCTTGGTCTGGAGTCTCGTGTCGTACAATTTGAGGGTGGAAAAGACCCGGCAGAACTCTTGGAACAGGAGGGGCCGGAAGCACTGGCAAAAGCATGCCAGAACAGTAAAAGCGCCTTTGATCATCTTGTACATTCGGCGATTACCATGTATGATAGTAGGAAGGCGACTGGGAAACTGCAAATTTTCAACGAGGTCAAGCCTTACCTGGACGCGGTCGAATCCGAGATCGTCAAACAGAGTTATCTTCGTGATTTGGCCGAATACTTGCAGTTGGACGCAGAGACACTCATGCGCGATTACGTAAGCAGATCCGCCAATTCGACCATACGAAAACGGGAGGAACAGAAACGTAGTGGAATGGGAGCTGATCCTTCTCAACAAGGATGGAAGCGGTCCACCGATTTGTATGCAATGTTGACATTGATGAATAATCGTCGCCTATTTCCCGAATATCGAAATCGTCTACGTGTCAATGATCTGATCGATGAGCATGCCATCCAGCTGTATACCGTGCTGGAAGATGCGACTCGTGAAGGAATCGGAACATCTGACGAACTCATTCTGAACATGATAGAAGATGAGAGGCTGAGAAATGCCGTTGCAACGAGTTTTCAGTCTGGAGAGTTCGCTTCACAAGCCGAGCAGGTACTTAATGAGTCGGTCAGACGGATAACACTACGAACCATGGAGAAGAAAAGAAAACAAGTGGAGAATTTGATTCGACTGGCAGAGAAGGATGGAGCTATCTCGGTAGAGCTATCGGATTTGCTTCTCGAGAAGAAGTCCTTGGATGAGAAGATCGCAAGAATGAGGAAGCCAGAACATGCCTGATTTGGAGAATCAAGACTTTTACATTGCATTGGTAGCAAAGGGAAAGCGTGAAGGACATCTTTCGTTAGAAGAGGTTCTGAAACGGATCCCTGAAGAATATCGCGAAGATGAACATTTCATGGAAGAGCTAGTAACTTCGCTCGAATCTCATTACGGGGTTCTCGTGAGTGAAGAGGATATGGAGAGTAATTTGTTGAAAAACATCGAAGAAGAGCAAGCGGCAAAACCGCAGGACGCAATTGATCATGAGGACGTATTGGAAGAAGACGAGACTCTGATCGATGACGAGCTTGACGAAGATGCGGATGAAATCGAGGAAGACCTTGATGAAGCAATAATTGAAAACGATCTGTCCGATATCTCCGGTATTTCATCGCCACATCGTGGTGAAGATGAGATCGAGGAAAAGCTGATCGAAGATCAGGATGAGGAATTGGATGATGATGCCGATGACGATGACCTCGACGAAGATGAGGAAGACGAACCAGAAATTGGCAAGACATTCTCCAAGGCGGATTTAGGATCTTTTGATGATGTCGGTGGCTATGAAGGTAGCCGTAAATCGATCATGGATATCGAAGAAGACAGCGATCGTGAATCTGGACGTGAAAGTGGAGCTCGTAGGACCAACGTTCTCGGTTCTGACAAGGGCGATTCATCGGTCGATGACCCGATACGTCTCTATCTCCGCGAGATCGGTCGGGAAAACCTGCTCAATGCAGAGCAGGAGGTCGAGCTTTCCAAACGGATGGAAGAGGGGGCTGAGATCATCAAGGACGTTATTCTCAAATCGGGAGTCCTGATCTCCAGCTTCAACGATATCATGGAGATCGTGAATACACGTTTTGACGAAGAGGAACTGGAATTCTCACCCAAAGAGCTCAAGGAGAAAATGAATGACCAGAAACGGTACGTTCAATTCTACAAGGAGCTTTTGAAGGATATTCAAGGTCCACTGAGAAGCTATATTGAACTCAAGAAGAAGACTGTCGCGACCGGTGGAGAAATACTCAAAGATGAGAACTTCTGCAAGAAACGTGCAACGCTTATGAAGAAGCTCTCAAAGGTTGAATTACAGCCTGAAGAGATCACCGGATTCACCGAACGGTATCTCGCAGCTGAACGCAATATTTTCGATTTACAAAGAAGAAAAGCATCAATCGAGAATAGATTGGATGTTTCGAGTGTCAGAGAACTGCGACTCATGGGACGAAGTCTTGCTGTACCTTCTCAGCGAGGAGATCTTGAGAAACGGCTCAATATGAGCGCTGACAAGATCAAGGAACTCATTCGGGATGTACAGCTCACGGAGAAAGAGCTCAAGAACATTGAGTATGAGTTCGAGGAGTCTTGTACAGAGATCATTGGCAACGCGAAGGAGATCATGCGTGGACGCGAGATGATGAAAAGTGCCAAGGATCGTCTGATCCAAGCAAATCTCAGACTCGTCGTCAGTATTGCTAAGAAATACACGAACAGAGGTCTTCACTTCTTCGACCTGGTGCAGGAAGGAAATATTGGACTTATTAAGGCAGTCGAGAAATTCGAGTACCGGAAGGGGTACAAGTTCTCAACCTATGCAACCTGGTGGATTCGACAGGCGATAACGAGATCGATAAGTGATCAGGCTCGTACGATCCGTGTGCCGGTTCATATGATTGAGCAGATCAATAAGGTTGTTCGAGAGTCCAGAATGCTCATGCAGACATACGGTAGAGAACCTACCGATGAGGAGATAGCAGAAAAACTTGGCTGGACTCCTCAAAAGGTGAAAGCCGTTAAGAATGTCGCACGAGAGCCAATTAGTCTCGAAACACCGGTTGGTGAAGAAGAGGATTCTCTACTCAGTGATTTCATTGAGGACAAGGATGTCGAGAATCCAGCTACACAGACAGCGTTCACACTTCTGCAGGAACAGCTGCAGGATGTACTTGAGACATTGCCCCCGAGGGAGCAGGAAGTTCTCAAAATGAGATTCGGTCTTGAGGACGGATACTCATTGACATTGGAAGAGGTGGGATTGTATTTTGAAGTGACCCGTGAGCGTATTCGTCAGATTGAGGCGAAAGCGCTTCGAAGACTACGACATCCGAAACGGAGTCGGCGACTCAAGGATTTTATTTAGTACCATTTAGGCAGGAGATAGTATATGCAGGAAGTGTTTGATAAGCTTCGCGATCTTCAGGGTGTTCTCGCCAAGAAATTCGCTGTGCTTGAAGAGATCAAGGAAATTCCAAGAACGCTCGAGACGAAAGAGGAATTGCTAAACCGCGGAAAGAAGTCCTACATCGAAAAACATGAGCGGTTGGAGAAGACATCCGAAGAGTTGAAGTCGCTTCGTTTCTCGCTCGATGAAGCAGAAAGGGCTCGCGAGGCCTCTGAGAAGCAAATGGAAGTCATCTCCACACAGCGTGAATTCGAAGCTCTCGAAAAGGAGATAAAGGACGCTTCCTCACGTGAGCAGTCTCTGAGAAAGAGTCTACTCGCGAAAGAGAAGTATTTCTCAGAGCTCCAGGAACAGCTTGAAGAACATGAGCAGCTCATGGAGATTCAGGAGGAAGAGGTCAAGACTGAGACGGACAAGAAGGACAAACAGCTCGCCATGAAACAGGAGGAGCTGGATCAGTTGAAAGCCCATGAGGATACACTCACTCCAGGCATCGATGATTCAATTCTCTTTAAGTTTGAACGTATCATCAAGAACAAGGCTGGTGTCGGTATCGTTCCTGTGCATGGAATGGTATGCCAAGGGTGCCACATGACACTTCCCGTTCAGTTTGTGAACGATGTCAGGAAAGGAGACGATTTCCGTTTCTGCCCCTATTGCAGCCGTGTTCTCTACTGGGAGGATGTCGAATTGGTCGATAAGTTTGATCAACCACTCGATGATTCCGAGATTGAAGAGGAAGGACTTGCGGACTTTGTCAATGCAGACGAGTTCGATGACTTGCTCTAATCGAGGCTTACGTACATAATAGGCATGGTGGTCCAAGCGGTCGCCGGTGTGATAGTTTTCGCACGGGAGGAAAGTCCGGGCTCCGTAGAACGTGACGCCGGGTAACACCCGGGAGCCGTAAGGCTACAGAGAGTGCCACAGAAAATATACCGCCTGGTGACAGGTAAGGGTGAAATGGTGGGGTAAGAGCCCACCGCGCTTTCGGCAACGGAAGTGGCAGGGTAAACCTCGTCAGGAGCAAGACCAAGCAGCAGGTGGGCTGTTCGTCCATAACCTGCGGGTAGGTTGCTTGAGCGGTACGGTAACGTATCGCCTAGATAGATGACCGCTACATACAGAACCCGGCTTATGGACCACCAATTTTTCTAACACCGAGGAGCGCCTGTAAGAGGCGCTCCTTTATAATGGAGAGCAATATGAATCGGATAGATATAGGAAGCGAACTGGGAAATACATTGTTAACCATCGAGAATCCTGCTCGATACATCGGAGGAGAGTACACATACGGCCCAGTAACTGAGCCTGGACCCGATACCACGCAGGTTGGTCTTTGCTTTCCCGATCTGTATGAGATAGGGATGTCCAATCATGCAATGCGTATTCTCTACGATCTGGTGTTGTCAATGGAGGAGGCGATTGTCTGTGATCGAGTGTTCTCGGTGGCTCCCGACTATGAACAGGTTCTCCGCGATCGAAACATACCGCTTCATACGTTACAGCACGGCATCCCACTTTCGCAGCTCGACTTGCTCGGTATTTCGATCGGGTACGAGTTGTCTGCAACCAATATCCTTCAAGTTCTCGATCTTGGCAGCATACCTTTGTTGGCCTCCGACCGTACAGATAGGGATCCCATTGTCATAGCGGGAGGACCTGCGGTAACGAACCCGCTTCCATTCTCTCCGTTCTTCGATTTCATATTCATAGGTGAGGCAGAATCGGGTCTTGCCGATGTAATTCGTACCATTCGCAATGAGAAGTTGCGTGGATCGACTCGTGAGCAGATCAAGACAGCATTGAAGACCTATGATTTCCTCTGGTATCCAAGTATCACTAGAGCCCGCAGAGCGATAGATGATACCTTTGCTGAGCAAGGGAAGAGTGGATTTTCCCACTATGTCGTACCGCATTTCAAAGTTGCCCAGGATCATGGAGTAGTCGAGATCATGCGCGGCTGTCCGAATGGGTGCCGCTTCTGTCATGCAGGGCAATACTACAAACCATTCAGGCAGAAAAGTTATGAAACCATTCGAGATCAGGTCTCACAGTATGTATATGATTTCGGGTATCGTACTGTCACACTCAGTTCATTATCAAGTGGGGATCATCCCAATATAAAAGTCATCATCGAACGCTTGAATCGAGAGTTTGCACCTGAGCATATATCGTTTTCTCTACCATCACTCAAAGTGAGTTCCTTCTCATTGGGAATTTTGGAGCAACTATCCGAAGTGCGAAAGAGTGGACTCACCTTCGCCATCGAGACCCCTTTGACACAGTGGCAGAGAGCCATGAACAAAGAGGTTCCTGTCGATCAGATAATCGAAATCATTCGCGAAGCGAAGAGTCGTGGATGGAAGCTCGCTAAGTTCTACTTCATGGTTGGATTGCCGTTTGTCGATCCTGCCGAGGAGCAGGAGGCTATCGTCGAGTTTCTCAGGAAGATTTGGGAGTCAACGAGAATTGGTATGAATATCAATATTGGTACGTTCATTCCCAAACCGCACACGCCATTCCAATGGGCGAAACAGATGAGACTGGAGGATTCTCAGATCCACCTCTCTTCCATCAAACGGATGATTCAGCAGGAAATCAGAGGAGCAAAGGTATCGTATCATGATCCGTGGGTATCCTATCTTGAGGGGATAATCAGTAGAGGCTCTGCAGATATCGGAACGTTGATCTTGGATGCATATACACGTGGATGTAGACTCGATGCGTGGAACGAGCATATGAATGTCGAACTCTGGAAACAGGCAATCGCTGCACACGAGCGATCGGTCGATTCCTGGATCTACGAAGAGCACAATACCGAGGATGCATTACCATGGGACTCTGTATCACTCGGTGTTTCGACCCGCTTCCTCAAACATGAGTGGCATATGGCACGTGAAGCAATGCTTTCAGACATATGCCGACAAGAGTGTTCCATTCCGTGTGGCATCTGCGGCAAGAATCACCAAGTAACCGAAGATACTCCTATAGAGGAGACCTCTCCAGTTGATCTTTCCAGTTCTGACTCGGAGCTTGCACCGTCAAGACCGGTCATGTTCTTCTACAGAAAAGAGGGTAGGGCCAGTTTCATTAGCCATATCAATGTTATGAGAATCTTCGAACAGGCATTTCAGCGAGCAGGAATCCCCGTCGCTTTCACCCAGGGTTACAATCCGAAGCCAAGAATGGAGTTTGTTAATCCGCTCTCATCTGGCATTACCGGCGGAGCCGAGGTTGTCCTTGTAGATATTCATGGTGGAACTGCGTTGGATCATGACAAGACACTCTCAGCACTCGGTTCGGCTGTCCCAGAGGGTTTTGTGTTCACCGGCATGCGCGCAATCGATTCGGATCGACGTATCAGGCTGAGCAAACACCTTGGAGGAAGCGTGTATACGATCAGTGAGGTTCAGGATGCATCGTTACGGAAAACCTTGGACGAATGGGCAGGAACGTGTGGCACCGGAGTTTCGGTTGCCCGTCTCGTCATAGCGGGAGATCCGGTGTACACGGTCGTAATCGATGGGGAGAAGAACATCATCAAGACGTTGTTCGGAAAGGATAGAGACAAGTTCGCGGTGCTCTCCGATATGAAGA
>Ga0334901_1000994_pt1 | contig 33192 bp, 27 predicted proteins | sample GraSluR3_MG_3_FD_207216 | JGI IMG/M metagenome (GOLD analysis project Ga0334901, IMG submission 207216) | Sludge microbial communities from methane-producing bioreactor in Wageningen University, Netherlands - Granular Sludge_15_08-R3 | ecosystem: Engineered > Bioreactor > Anaerobic >... | reverse complement strand
GACGAATATTGCTACCGTTTTAATAGATGTCACATGAAAGAAACCATTTTCGATAATCTACTTTTACGGATGGTAAAGGCGGAGCCATTTCCTCAAAAATTTTATTCATTAAATGCCTAATACAATTAACGAATATAATGAATTAGGAAACGTTTTATATGTATGTTCTGATAAGGAAAAAGATATAACATAGTTAAATCATCAGTGTCTCTAATTATTTGATTTTTTGGAGTTTGTAAGAGGCAGTGTGTCGCGATGTATTGAATTTCTCAAGAGCCTTACAAGATCGATTCATAACAATAAAATACACACTAATAATTCAAAGATTAAGCTATAATATCTTATGGATATGGAATAAGCTTTAGTTGGTCTGCAAGTTGGTCGAGAAATTTTTTAAGTGGTTTTTTTACAGCTGTACGCATTATCATATTTAGCTCTGCTTTTATTGTCATTTTTAGAGCTGTTTCGTAATTTCCTAAATGTTTTAGTTGAATCCAAAAATAAAAATTATAAGGTGTTTGGCTTGAACCAGTAATTTTTAAAGTATTATAAGGCTCTTTTTGAACGAACTGTAATCCTGCATTTTGCCCTTTAATGGTAAAGCTACATGTATCTTCTTCCGATTGCCAGTTTTGAACATCCGGTGGCATAAATCTATCAAAATTTCTAAAATCTGAAAGAAATTTAAAAATTCTTTCGTCTGTATTTGGGATTTTTACAATTTTACTTTCTACCTTAAAATCCTTCATTTGTTACTTGATTTGAATTTTGTTAACACTATTTTTTCCATTTTGCAGGGTCTTTTCTCCACTCTTCGAGCAGTTTAATATCATTACTATCAATAAAACCTGTTTCTGATGCAATTTCGAGTAGTGCCTGATAGTTACTAAGAGTTATAAGATTAAGATTTGCTTGGGCAAAACTTTTGGCTGCTTTTTCGAACCCATAAGTAAATATTGCAAGCATACCAACAACCTCACAACCGTGTTCACGAAGTGCTTCTACAGCGCTTAAGCTACTTCCACCAGTAGAAACGAGGTCTTCAATTACTAAAACCTTTTTCCCTTTTTCTACAAAACCTTCAATCTGATTACCCAACCCATGCTCTTTAGGTTTAGGGCGAACATAAACATAAGGTTTGCCTAAACTTTGAGCAATCAAAACTCCTTGTGCTATCGCACCTGTTGCTACTCCGGCAATAACATCAAAGTCAAAATTATTCTCTTCAATTTTTTGCAAGAAACTATCTCTAATAAAACTTCGCACTGCCGGATACGACAAGGTTTTACGATTATCGCAATAAATTGGAGAATGCCAGCCCGACGCCCATGTAAAATGATTTGTAGGCTCTAATTTAATTGCTTTAATTTGCAATAATTGTTCGGCAATTTGTTTAGCAAGTAGATTATTCATAATGATTAAAATTTATTTCAAAAATCGGTGTATTTGTTTATCAAAAAAAGACAAAGCAAGCAAATATTCTTTTAATAAAAACATCAACGAAATCGACGATTTAAATATAGAGATAAATCGCTTTTTATTCAATGATAGAATCCATCATTTTAATATTTACGGGAAAAAATCTTCAATATTAATAAAGCTTTTTAAAGAGAGAATACCTACAATAAAGGCTGGAGGTGGTATTGTGGTTAATAATAATAACGAATATCTAGTAATATACAGAAACAAAATATGGGATTTACCAAAGGGGAAACAAGATCACGGAGAAACCATAAAAACAACAGCATTACGCGAAGTTTCTGAAGAATGTGGAATTAGTTTAGATAACCTAATTATTGACCATAAACTTGGTTGCACATATCACATGTACGAAAACGAACCGGGATTTATAATTAAACAAACAGTATGGTACTTGATGAGGTTTACCGGTTCAGAAACACCAATACCACAAACTAGCGAAGGCATTACAAAAGTGAAGTTTGTTCCTGCTCATAAGCTAAAACATCAATTAAGAAACAGTTATCCCAATATTCGTAGAATTATTAAAAAACTAAAAATTAGCGAGTGATACTGAAAAATACTCTTTCGAAGCCTTCTAAAGGTGTAGGTGCGGGTGAAAGTATTAATTCGTTTTGTGGTCCAATAAGGTAATAACTCGGGTATGCAACAACTTTATATTTTTGGGGTACACTTTCGTCTCCATTTGTAAAAAGAAATGTCCAATCGTATCCCTTTTGTTTTAAAAAATATTTTGCTTTTGCAACATTTTTGTCGGTAACTATTGAAATAACTTTAAAAAATGCTTTATGCTTATTGTGCAAAACTTTTAGAAGTTCCAATTCTTGTTGACATGTATATGCTTCGGTATCAATAAAATTTAGATAAACAAATTCATTTCTATAATCAGTTATATTTACTGTATCGCCGTCTGAATCAGATAGTTTAAATTTAGGGGCAAGAGTGCCGGCTGCCATCGTAAGTACCTTATCAGCAATGCTTTGTCCTATTTCTCTGTGCTTAGGATAAGGCGTTGCAATACAAAGCGAATCAAGAGTTAAAAGCAATGACGTCCAAGTATAATTAGTATTGTAAAATGCATCATGAATACCTTTTAAGATTACCATCTCTTTTAATTGTTCGTTTCTTAATTCAATTTTAAAAGATAATGCTTTTTTTAAAGCTTTTATACTATGACCATAAACTACACTTCGATAGATTAATGGACCAATAGGGTCTAAAAATAAATCATCAAAATAGTCTTTAAATATTTTGTTAAATAGTGCTGTGTAAGCTGGATTATTATAACATACACTATCGTTTTTAAAATATTTGAAACTTACAACACTGGTTTTTCTTTCGTATGCTATATGCCTAAGCATTGCAAAACTGTATTTTTTATATGATTCAAAATATAAATTTCCACCCGATGGAAAGGCTTTGTCAATATCTTTAATAAAATCATCAAGCCCTGAATTTTTGCCTTTAGCTACTAAATCGAGCATATTTTCGTCTAAATATAATTCGAAAAAATAATCGAAATCCATAATTAAATAATTCAAATCAGATTTTTTCATCCCCTTTATCCCGATATGAATATGTTCTGGAGCCCAATACGGATTAAGCTTTTCCGCTTTAGTTTTTTCTGTTTTAGGTGGTAATACTAATTGATATTTTTCGTTAGGTTCGGCGTAAAAATATAAATGATAAGTACCCGTCTCAAAGTAAACATACGAAGTTTCTTCAATATTTATAGAGCCTTTAAAGGTACCGTCTCCTTTAACCGATAATAATCCTAAAGATATGGGAGTTTTTGTAATTGGGTCGGAATATGTATAGAACTCAAATTTTTCTCCTGAATACGATAAGTCTCTACCATAAATATAAGCTTCGGCAGAATACATTAATGCAGAACAAAACAATACTATTATAAAAAACACTATCCTCATAAACCGTAAAATTATAAGAATAACTGCATTTAGCCATAAAATATTTTATGTATAGTTACTATCCTTTAATATTTTTTTAGAACTTATAACTTAACTTAGAGTTAGTACTTGACTATATCGAGAATACATGTTAACCCGCATTATTCATCGCATTATTATTGGCTGGCTCGTAACAAGTTGTTAGTCTGTGGATTGGCACGGTGCTTATGGTTTTATTATTAGCCAAATTTTGAGAAAGCTTACAATTATCTTTGTGCATCTGCTTCGTTGCAAAACTCTTGAAATATAAGGATATATCTGCAAGTTTCGACGCCTACCAGCTACACAAAGCTAATCGTATGAATAATGCGGGTTAATTATTTTTAATAAACTTATACGAAAATTGTTCTTCCCCATTAGTTATATTTAAAAAGTAAAGACCGGAGGGGGTATTACTTAAATTAAGTTCAAGCTTTTTATATCCATAAAAAGATATCAAAGAATATGAGCTAATTATCTGTCCGTTACCATTAATCATTTTAATAATAATATCGGAGTTTTGATTTGAGAAAAATTCAAAATATAATAATTCATCAGCAGGATTTGGGTAAGGTGGATATGCTCTTAGTTGATTTAATGAGGAGAGACATATTACATTGTCTTCAGGATTCTCGTCTTGATAGTAATTGCTGATGATATCAGGTTTTGCTTCTACACAAATTATTTCAGGTAACCCATTACCTTGATAGTAAATTTCAGTATCGAAAGTGTAATTTATTGTTTCTCCAGACTCAATATAATCAAGTATTTCGCGGAAAGTTCCTTTTGCAGGGATGGTAATAATCATTTCTATATTGCTTACAGGCAGAGTACCGTTGTTAACAACAATAACATTACAATTGAGATAATTATTTACATTTTCTACTTGAAAATCTAATAATAATATATCTGACACCGGTATCACTGCATTTAGCTGTAATGAAGCAGTATCGGAACAATCATTTTCTGAGAAGCTGATAAGTTTTACGACAAAAGTTCCTGTATCTTGATAAACATGACTAGTATTTTGTTCTGTGGATGTATTATCATCACCAAAATCCCAAAAATAATCTACGGCATTTTCGCTTGTGTTGTTGAAACTAACATAAAATGGAACTCCACCCCAGGTTTGTGATGCAGTAAAACTTGCCATTGATGAGTTCCAAACATTATAGCTTGTATTTTTTGTGTTGGTACACCCGTATTCTGAATTTACTGTGAGTGCAATATTGTATGCTCCGGTGTCGCTTGGAATGAACGAAGGCGATTGAGAATAATAAGTAGTATATCCTGATGGCAGCTCGGGGCGTTCAATTACCCATTTCCAGGAAACAATATCACCATCTTCTGATACTGAAGCATCAATAGGCATATAAAGTTCTCCAAAGCAAGAATTAAGATTTGAAATTTCTGCGCTTGGATTGGCAAATATATTTATAGTTTGTGTTGATGTAGAGCTACATCCATTATTGTACGACATTTCTAAACTTACATCATATTCGCCGGAAGCAGAGTAAATATATTCAGGGTCTGAAATAGTGGAAGAACCACCATCTCCAAAGTCCCACTGATAAGCTAAAGGAGGGTTGTAAATTTCGGTTTGAGTATTATTATTAAAATATGTAGAAGCACCTTCGCAAATTGGCGAAAACGTAAACTGTGGTATCGGATTATTTCTTGTTTCTATTGAGCTTACAATAGAGTCGCTACACCCGTGTTCCGAAACAGAAATAAGTTTTATCTCAAAGCTGTCATCATTTTCTACTGTAATATCTATTTGATCAGCGGTGTATTGATTTCCGTTAATGTACCAATAGTTTTCTTGAATTGTGCCATTATCTACATAAGATGTTGAGTAAATAGAATTAACACTATTTTGGCATAAATTCTCAGGCGTAAAACTTACTACAGGTTTAGGATAAATATTAATGCTTTGAGTTTTAGTATTACTGCATCCCCCCTCGCTTGTAACGGTTAAACTTATATTATAAGTGCCCTGTTCAGAAAAAATATACTCAGGATTTTGTTGTTGCGAAAATACATCTCCATTTATTTTCCATTCCCATGAAATTATTTCTTCGCCGGTAGGAACAGACAAATCAGTAAAACTTATTATGTTTTGCTCACATTGCCCTAATAATTCAAAATCGGCTTGTGGCGCTGTACCTGAAATTGTAACATTAGTTTGCGATATCGCAATGCACCCAACAATATTAGTAGTGGTAACGGAGTAAGTACCGCTTTCGGTAACAATAATTTGATCTTCTGTTGATCCGGTGCTCCATAAATAATTCTCAGTTTCTTCGATGTTGGTAATAAGAGCTAAGGGATTTCCTGAACACATAGTAGTGTCAGAAGGACCGATTGAGGTAGTATATTCATACATATTTTCTTCAAAATACAATGTGTCGCTTTGCAGTTGACAGCCAATGGTGTCTGTAATAAGTACAGAATAGAAACCTTCTTCGTTAATTGTAATTTGAGAATCCGTTTCGCCCTCAAGTGACCACTCGAAAGAATAATCATTTCCCATTTGAGTATCCCAAATAATATTATTGCCTGAGCAGAAACTTGTTTGTTCGGGGTAGCTGATTTCAGGAAAATAAACATTAATTGTATCGTATTGTATTCTGCCAAAAATATCTTCGACTTGTACAAAATATTGACCAGGGTTTTGTATATTAATTGAATTTGTTGTTTCTCCTGTTGACCAAAGTATATTTTGAAAATCAGGATGAATATTTAAAATTACTTCACAAAAATTATAATCTTTATAAATATCAGGACCCAAGTCTAAGATAGGTGAATATTTATCCATTAAGTAATTTTCTATTGAAATTCTTTCTTCATCAGAAAGCAAATTGTTATAAAAAATAATTTCTGCAATATTCCCTGTCATAAAATACTGAGTTGCCGAAGATGGGCTTCCAACATTAAAACTTGATACCACCCCTGAACCAACATTCCCTGATACTTTAAATTCTCCGTTTATATAGCATCGTGTTGATGATTGATTCCATATATCAGAATGAATATTGTAAGAACCATCGGGATTATATGGAATAGAAACCTTTGTTGACGAACTTGTTGTCCACATCCAGATTTGATTTGATCCGGTGTAAGATTTATTATGACCACCCGCATATACATATTGATTGCTTGCAGTAGAGGTATTATTATAAACAGTAAAAATTGTATTTGGTTGATCAAATGATTGATTAAAGTCAATGTGCATATTATCACTATTAAAATACAAAACTGGTTTATAATTAATTGCACTATCTACAAAAATAGGTTGGCGGGATGTAATGTCTTGTGTAAGATGATGTTCATTTCCACTCTTATCGTACCATATTGATACGTAATTATTTTCGGTTTCTACTGAATCTGCAGAAAGCCATAAATTGAGCCCAGGCAATTTATCAGGAGAAAAATAAAAGAAATTTGCTACTTCAGCTTCGGCATAACTCAAGCACGGGTTAAAAGCTTGCACTTTCCAATACACTGTATCTTGCAAGTCTTGAAGTTCAAGTGTAATGCTATTATTGATTATGCTATCTATGTCAGTTATAACGTCATTAAAGTTTTCGTCAAAAGCAATTAATAATCTATAATAAATTGCATTTTCGGAGTATTCCCAATTAAAAGTAATATTGTTTTCGTATATATTCCCGTGTGGAGAAATAAGAGTAAAACTTTCGGGTAAGGGATAAGAAGACTGTACAGATACCGTTTCGGAGTATGTACCCGAACAAGAATTATTTGCGATAGCAGTTAGAGAAACTAAATAATCGTTTGCTTCGGCAAAATTATAAACAAGTGTTTCGGAGTTATCAATATAGCTACCATCTATTTCCCAGTTAAGTTCAGTAATTGTTTCAGGTTCAGATATTGAAGCATCAGAAGTAAATTCGGCTGAAACATTAGTGCAAACAGGAAAATATGTAAAATCAACTTGGGGACTTTCAAGAACATCAATAAATATTGTAGTATCTGCAATGCATCCACCAAATGACTCAACAATGAGCTGAACAGAGTTTATTCCAATATCAGGAAAAGTATATTGAGGTAATTCGGAGTATAATGTGTCGGTATTGTTAAAAATCCAGGTTCGTTCCGAAATTGAATCTTGATTATACGACAAATCGGTAAATGTAGAAGGACTTCCGAAACAAAAATTATCAACAGCAAAATCCGGAACAGGTGCTATTCCATGTATTGCAATATTAATGGTATCGGATGCAATACAGCCGTTAATGTTTTCTGCAATTAAAATATACTCTCCATTCTCGTAAATATAAAGTGTAGAATCGGTTTCTCCTCCGGGCAACCATGTATAATTTACAGTTTCTTCTGCACCTTCGATAAGTTTAATATAGTTTCCACTACAAAGCGAAGTGTCGTTGCCGAGAGAAATATTATTCTGAAAATTGTCAACAATTACATTAGCAGTTTTTATAATTTCACAATTAGATGTATCGGTAATTTGCACCCAATATTCCCCTGAATTGTAAATTTGAATACTAGAGTTCATAGATGAATTAGACCATAAATATGAATAATCTTCTTCTAGGTCTGGGTCTAAAATCATGTGTTCGCTATAACAAAAAACAGTATCCTGCATATTTATTTCGGGATAAAATACCGATATTGAATCGATAAAAGTATATCCATCTAAGCTTGTAACGGTAATAAAATAAGTGCCATTTGTATTTACACTTGTACTTGCCTGTGTATCGCCATTGCTCCATAAATAATTCTGATAAATATCCTCAACTTCAATTTGCACAGGGCAAAATCCGTACTCTACATAAACATCCTCCCCCAAATCGGGAGCCGGGTAACACGATTGCTGCGGGCATTCAACATAAATTTCATCGGAAGACGTAAAACCAAAAATATCTGTTACTGTTAAGGTATAAGTTCCCGATTGATTTACTGTAATGGAGCTGCTTGTTTCGCCTGTTGACCAATTATAATCGACAAAACCGGTAGGAGCATTTATTGTGTAAACACATTCGCCACAGTTTAAGCTCAAATCTTGACCTAGGTTTACAGGAGGAAAATATTTTTGTCGAAGATATTCTTCGTAGTAATTAATTTCATCAGAGCTCAGTTTATAATTAAAAATCATTAATTCAGCCAAAAATCCATTAAAATATTGTGTTTCGAGTGCCTGACTTCGTGAACCTAGAATATTTAGGTTTAAACTTTCAGCAGAAGTATTTGATGCATAATTAACTTCCTGAGTATTAACAAATATTTGGTCGTTGGTAAGAGTTGTAATTTGCCAATGGTTGTAATTCTGATTCGAATTAAGAATATTTTCGCCATCGAATACGCCTGCACCTGAAATCATTGTGCCATTTGTAAACACCCCTTGTGTGTCTTCACCTGAAAGCAGGTAGTGTAAAGGCAAATCGGGTGGATTGGGATTAAATAAACCAATAACAGTAAAATCAGAAAGGTTTAATTCACTAAAGGAATAATATGATGCTGAATTTTCTCCGAATTGTGCTGCAGAAGCTCCATTTATAACATCAGGAACCCAAATTGCCCTAAAATTAGAATTGGGTTGCTGGGCATCTACACTATTACCACTAATATCGTAAAAACTAATAATACTATCACCTGAAGTTTTTTCAATATTTGATTCTTCGGCTGAATAGTGCAGAGCTACACCGTTGTGGTTTAATATATGCACTTGAAATATAGGTGTAGAAATTTCTTCCATACAAGGATTATAGGATAGGATTCTCCAATAATAATCTCCACTTGCAAGATTTTTGTTTATTTCAATATTATCAGTATTATTTTGCCAGTCAATACCATTATCCGATAAAATAAAAGTTTCTTCGTCTGATATTGTACTAAAATCATGATTGTCAGATATTTGCCAAACATATTTAACACAGGTATTGGGGTTTTGTTGCCAAACAAAACTAAGTTCATTATTAAAAGTATAGTAATTGGGCGATGGGGACAACACGTTGGCAGGTATAGCTTCAGTATATGATGTGGCAGGATTTAAAGTTTTTGTAATTGTGTCTTTACAACCTTTATCGTTAGTAATTTCGAGACTAACCAAAAACTCTTGCTCAGAACTGAACGTGTTTACAGGGTTTTGCGCGTTAGAATTGTTCCCGTTATCAAAATCCCAATAGTAATCAGTAATAGTATTATCAGAATCATGTGAAATGTCGTAAAAAAACACTTCGCTATTTAGGCAAACAGGGGAATTAAAGAAATCTGCCGCAGGATTATTATAAACATTTACAATATGTTCTATAAAATTATCACAACCCGAAGCGGAATAAACTTCTAGCCTAGCTAGATACTCACCGGCATTTTGATAAACATGTATAGGGTTAATTTCGTTGCTTATTGGAGAGCCATCACCAAAATCCCATGTATATCCTGTAATTTCAACTCCGGTAGATTGATTGTTGAAAACTACTCCTGTATTAACACAATTATTTTCGGGAAAACTAAAATTAGCTTGCGGAGCAATTCCTTGAATATCAATGTCTATAGTATCGTAAGCTATGCAGCCATATTCGTCGGTAGCAGTAATAGAGTATTCACCGGCATCAATAATTTGAATAAGATAAGTATTTTCGCCGCTATCCCACTGATAATCCCATTCGGCATTGTAAGGGGCAGCAAAATAGTTTCCTGAGCAGAGAGTAGTGTCGTTACCTAGGCTAAATGTAGCAGGGAAATAATCTGTTTCAATGCTAATAGTATCTGAAACAGCTGAGCATCCTTGATTATCGGTAACTGTGTACCAAAAATCTCCATCATTTGTTGTAGTAATTGTATGCGTGCTATATGAACCATTCCATTGATAAACGTAATCGTCAGATTCGGGTAAGCCAGAATACACAACAGCAAAAGAATCGGCACATAAGAATTCTTCTTCAAAAATAACATTTGATAAAGGATATTCAACAATAACTGTGTCTGTCTTGATTCTATTAAAGATATCAGTAACTTGTACCCAATATGTCCCTGATTTATTTACTGAAATCTCGGGAGTGGTTTCTCCGGTTGACCATAAAATATCAGTAAAATCAGGGCTTACATTTAGGGTAGTATCACAAAAACCATAATCTCTTATAATATCCTCTCCCAAATCTAAAGGTGGAGAATATTTATCCATTAGATATTTTTCAACTTGTTCGCGTTCAGAATTTGACAAAACTGCATTGTAATAGATAATTTCGGCAATGTCCCCATCAAGAAATAGTGCGGTACCTCTTCTATCAACAGCAATTCTTAATCCTTCAATAGGGTCAGAGTTAAGGTTTGCATTACTAATAAATTCTCCATTCTCATAATAATATGAGTTATTAGTATTATACAATATTGTGCTTAAAGTGTACTTAATTGGTAAAGATTTGTTGTTAAGCAATGTTGAAGGAGGTCCTGCGTTTATTGCCATTTGACTTGTTGACGCAGTAAAAAATAAAGTATGTCTTAACCCGTTAGAAAGACCATCAATTATTGAGTGTGACGATGTTGTATCAATACTTAAAATATTGTAAATTATGAAAATTGTATTTGGTTGAGTAAATGTTTCTCCAAAATTTGTTTGTAGGAAATCGTTTACACCATCAAATCTCAATACGGGTTTCTCATTAAGCTCGTTATTTGACAATATCGGTTGTCTTGATTCAGTATTTTGAATAGCATGATTCCCATTCCCACTTTGGTCTTGCCACTCGCTTACATAATTAGACCCATCCATTACTACTCCTGCATCGGCTTTTAGCCAAAGTTTTAAATCAGTAGTAGGTATTTGAGCTTGCAAAGGCAATGTGGCTATGCAAAACAAAATAAAGTGAAAGAATATTATCTTATTCATAAAGAGAAATCTTATTCATTTAACACAAATATACTATAAATTCTTTTTGATGTTGAAAAATAAGACATATCGAATTTACGTTACGTGAAAATGTTTATTAATTTGATGAAAATTGACAAAAAACATGTAGTTTTGTTAATCACAGAAATTAAATTAATAGAATTAGTGATTTACATTTTTTATCAATGAGAAAAATATGAGTAAAGAGAATTACTTGTAACGGGTTTAGTGATAGAAAATGGTGTCAATTATTAATAATATATTTGTGTTTGATTTTTAAAACTAATTATAAAGCATGTCTCAACTGCGAAAACATATAAATTATACCTACAGGCATAAGTTTAGAGCACTTTTGTTAAGAAAGAAGTTGGGTAAGTTAGGAGAAAGAGTTTTTGTTGAGAAGAATGTTAGTTTTATGAGATTTCCTAAAAATATTTATATTGAAGATATGGTTGTGGTTAAGGAGGGTGCTAAGCTATGCCCTTGCAATAAAGGCGCGATTATTAGTATAGGTAAAAATACCACTATAGGTTATCACAACTTTATATTTGCATCAGAGAAAATTGAAATTGGAGAAGATTGCCTGATTGCCCCTTTTGTTTATATTGTTGACAGTAACCATAGTATATCTAGAAAACAATTGATTAATGAGCAACCCAACCAGACTGCGAGGATTATTATTGGAAAAGATGTATGGATTGCTTCAAATGTAACTATATTAAAGGGAGTTACAATTGGTAATGGAGCTGTTATTGCAGCTAATTCTGTGGTAAATAAAGATGTTCCACAATACGAAATATGGGGTGGCACTCCTGCAAAAAAAATTGGAGATAGAGTTTAATGAAAATTGGAGCAGTAATATTATCAAGATATAATTCTATGCGTTTGCCCGGAAAAGCTTTGATGATGTTAAATGGGAAAACGGTAATAGAAACTATTGTAGAAAGATTAACGCAAGTGCTTGATTTGGATGATATTGTTATTGCAACATCCGTTGAAGATACAGATAATCCAATTGTGGAATTTGCTCATAATAAAGGTTTTAATATTTACAGAGGCTCATTAGAAAATGTTGCCGAACGTTTCTACTTAGCTGCAAAGAAACAAGACTGGGATTATGCAATTAGAATTAATGGAGATAATGTTTTTGTTGATATAAAGCTATTACAGCAAATGATTGATGTTGCAAAAAATAATAATTATGATTTTCTAAGCAATGTTAAAGACCGCACATACCCTAAAGGGATGAGCATAGAAATTGTTAATTTAAATTATTATAAAAACTTGCTTGAAATTATTAATAGTTCGGAAAGATATAAAGAACACGTTACTCTGTATTTGTATGAAAATGAAAACATAAAACATTATTATTTTTACAATACCAAACTGCCCGAAGCTGCCGGGATTCAACTTGCATTAGACACAAAAGAAGATTTTGAAAGAACCAAAAAAATAATGAGTAAATTTGCAGAAAACCATACTAAATATAACTTGAAAGATATTTTTGATATTTATAAAAAATTAGATTTGTAATGCCCATGTTTAAGGGAAAATACGGACCTTTGTTAATTGCAGAAATAGGTGGAAATCATGAAGGTAACTTTGATTATGCCAAACGCCTAACGGAATTAGCAATCGAGTCAGGTGCCGATGTCGTAAAGTTTCAAATATACACAGGCGACACGTTAGTATCCTCATTAGAAAGTCCGGATAGGAACAAACATTTTAAAAAGTTTGAATTAACACCAAAGCAGCATATAGAGTTAGCAAAAATGGTAATTAGTACTGGTTTAAAATATACTGCATCAGTTTGGGACATTGATGCGTTAAGTTGGATTGATGAGTATTTGAGCTTTTATAAAATTGGCAGTGGAGATTTAACGGCATATCCTTTATTAAAACAGTTTGCATTAAAAGGGAAGCCTATCGTATTATCAACAGGATTAGCTACGGAGAATGAAGTTTTAGATGCAGTAAAATATATTCAAGAGATAAATCCTGTATACACAAATGAAGAAATGCTTGCTGTGCTTCAATGTACCAGTATGTATCCAATTAATGATTCCGATGCAAATTTAAATGTTATGCATAGATTACAAGAATTGACAAATCTTAGCATTGGATATTCAGATCATACAGAGGGAAGTAAAGCACTATTAACTGCTGTTGCCATGGGTGCAAAAGTTTTGGAATTTCACTTTACGGATGAAAGAGAAAACAAGACTTTTCGAGATCATAAAGTTTCTTTAACAAAAGATGAGGTATTGCTTTTAACTAAGGAAATTTCAAAGATTATTGAAATTCAGGGTTCGAGCAAAAAAGAAGTGCTTAAAATTGAAAAAGACAATCAACATGAAATTTCATTCAGAAGAGCTGTATATCCTAGTATTGATATTAAAAAAGGAGAGGTCTTAAACGAAAATAATTTAACCGTATTAAGACCAAATCACGGAATTGATGCTAGAGAATATCAAAATGTTATTGGAAAAGTTGCAATAATTGATTTGAAAAAACATCAAAAATTGGATTGGGAATTTTTTAATTAGATAAGCTAAAATGGTACAAATATTTATTCGTACAATTAGGCCTAAACTATTAGGTTACCTTACAAAACTGCTTTACTGTAGTAAGAGAATCCAATTTGGAAAAAACTTGAAATGCGATAGCATTCCAAAGATATTGGTTGATAAAGATTCTAAGATTAAAATCGGCCACAATGTTGAATTAAGAAGAAACATTGAACTTAGAGCTCATAAAAGTGCAAAATTGATTTTAGGCAACAACATGAGAATTGATAGAGGAGTAAGGATAATTGCCATGAATGGTAAGGATGTAGATATACACGATGGTACAAGAATAGGGTTATATGTTGTTATGAATGGTGGAGACACAATAGATATTGGGAAAAACGTACTTATATCGGGATTCGTTTATTTACAAACCAGTCTTCATGAATATAAGAATAAAGAAGAATCAATAAAAGAACAAGGATATCGGTACGGCAAGATAATTATTAAAGATGATGTTTGGATAGGTGCTCACGCCGTTATTCTACCGGGTACTATACTTGGTAAAGGTTCTATTGTAGGAAGTAATGCCGTTGTAAATATTAATGTTAATCAATACGAAATAGTGGGTGGGGTTCCTGCCAAAACTATTAAAGAAAGATAATTTTATTATGGATAGTCTTATTACAGTTTACATTACAAATTACAACTACGGTAAATACATAAAAAAAGCCATTGATAGTGTTTTAAATCAAACCTTTCAGGATTTTGATATTTTAATAATTGATGACGGTTCTTCTGATAATAGCAGGGAGATAATTGAGCAGTACCGGAATAAAGAAAATATAAGAATAATATACCAGCAAAACCTTGGGCTAAACAAAACAAACAACGTTGCTATAAAGGAAGCTAAAGGGAAATACATCATGCGATTGGATGCAGATGATTTTCTTAATCCTGCGGCTTTGGGTATAATGAGTGCTATGCTCGAGGCTGAGCCTGAATTAGGTTTGGTATATCCTGATTACTTTTATGCTGATGAAGATGGAAATATTATAGGAGAAGAATATAGGCAAAATGTACAGCGTGAAGTTACTATGTTCGATCTTCCAGCTCATGGAGCTTGTACTATGATTAGGTTAGATTATCTTAAAAAATTAGGTGGATATAATGAAAGCTTTTCATGTCAGGATGGCTATGATTTATGGGTAAAATTTGTTACTCATTTTAAGGTTGCAAATGTAAATAAACCATTATTCTATTATCGAAAACATGGTAACAATCTTACTTTGAACGAAAACCGAATATTATCAACCCGTCGTAAAATCAAGGAAGCATTTGTGAATGACTTTAATTTTGTGAGACCTAAGGCAATAGCAGTAATTCCTGCAAGAAATTACTTAATTAATAACGAAAGCTGGTTGCTAACTCGAAAGAATGGAAACACAATATTAGAAAATATTATTGTTAAATCAATTGATGCAAAAAATATTAATCATGTTGTTCTAACTACCTCTGACAAAGAAATCTTAAACTTTGCGAAATCAAAATTTGAGCATCATTCCGGAGTAATAATAATAGAAAGACCACCTGAATACGAAAGATTTGGAGTTAATTTAAGTGCGACATATAAATTGATTTTTGATAGACTTAAGGAATTAGATTATGATGATTATGAAGCAATTGTTTCGCTTGCAATAGAATTTCCTTTTATTACATCAGAGATAATTGATGATGTAATAAATACTCTTACAATTTTTAAAGCAGATTCAGTAATTGCCGTAAAACCTGATAATTCAACATATTATCAGCATAATGGACATGGTATGCAACCAATTTTAGATCAGGACAAGTTCACTAAATATGAGAGAAATGCTATTTATAAGAGATATTCAGCAGTTACGGCAACCACAAAAAATAATTATCTGAAAAATAATAATTTTGTAAGTGGAAAAATCAGTCACATAGTTTTAGATCAAAAATCTGCTTTCGAAATAAAAACCAACTTTCATTGGTCTCTATACCAACTATTAATAAATAATCATAGTAGATTTTAAAATGGAAAAATTCAAACTCTTACAAAAACTCAAAGAAATTTATTCAAATGGTCAGAATATAATTCAATATCTGAAATCCATTAGTAACGACAATCAGAATAATATTGAGGATATATTGATTAGTTATGATATTCAGTCAGGGATTTATATAAAATATTTTTTAAAAGATTATGAGATTCGGAAAAAAAATGGAGAGTCTATTGCAAAAGTAATAGAAACTCTCGCCGATTTTGACTCACTGTTAGAAGTTGGTATTGGCGAAGCAACCACCTTAAGTCCTCTGGTTAAAAAATTAATTAAAAAACCCAAAAACTTAATGGGATTTGATATTTCATGGTCAAGACTGAAATATGCTCAACACTTTTTGAGAGACTTTAACATACAAGATGTTGAACTCTTTACCGGAAATTTATTTGAGGCACCTTTGCTAGATAATTCTGTAGACATAGTTTATACATCTCACACAATTGAGCCAAACAGAGGCAAAGAAGAAGAAGCCTTAAAAGAGTTATATAGGATTACAAAAAAGTATTTAATACTATTGAAGCCGGCTTATGAGTTTGCAAACGAAAATGCAAAGCAAAGAATGAAAAATCATGGTTTCATCACTAATTTATACGGAACAGCAAAAAAATTAGGTTATAAGATAATCGAATATAGATTGTTTAACTACCAATGGAAACCTGAAGTAAATCCTACAGGCTTAATCGTGATTGAAAAGAAGCCAAAATTTGAAACTCAGTGTAATTTAGTTTGCCCGATTACTAAAACTAAGTTATTAAAATATAATGATAGTTTTTTATACAGTAAAGAAGGTATGCTAGCCTACCCTATACTTGAAGGCATTCCCTGTTTACTTAAAGAAAATGCTATATTGGCAACTCTCCTATTAACTAATTATGTGGAGTTTAAAAGAGAAAATGATAAACACTTCAATTATAATTGAAATGAGGATAATTTATAATACATGCCTTGCAGATCCTTGGTTAAAGGTGGCGCAAAAACTAAAACAAGAACATGGTTGGGAACCAGTTTATTGGAATGGATATACAGATGATGATTCGGACAAATTAGTAGCTGAAGTTTTTCCAAATTGTATTTATCATCCATACTTTGATGGGTGGAAGGGTGTTTTTCCTGTAGAAATTGAAGAAGGTTATTTGGATGCTCATATAGCCATCGATTTTTTAAAAAACTATTCTTCTTTTGAATTACAAGCTATCAAAATGATGGATAGAATGGACACTGATAGATATAGCTTTAATTTTATGGAAAGACAAAGACATTATAGAAGATTGTTAAAATATTGTATGTCTTTAATTAATATTTGTAAACCAGATGTTGTGATTTGTGATACTGTACCCCATCGATTACATGATTTTGTTCTTTTATTATTGTGCCAATTTTACAAAATAAAATATATTGCATTTCGTTCAACAAATTTTTTTGGTTATATACTTCCTGTTACAAGGGATTTAGAATTTGATTCCAATATAGATTTTGAATACATTAAAATTCTGAATTCGAATTTAAAATCAAACGATATTTTTGCGAAATTAAATGATAATATAAAATCGAGATATCTTAGTATTATTAAACAAGACAACGATGCTATACCTTATTATATGAAAGATAATATAATACAAGAGTTAAAATCTTCATCATTTTTGTCTTTAAGTTTTAAATTTATAACTGATTTATTCAAAAAAGAAAATGGATACTTTAATAGAAAAAAGTACATAATTAAAGGATTTCCAACATATTATAAAAAAAGGTCTAAATCAATTGAGGGAAGCAAATATTCCTTAATGGATTATGTTATCTTAAAATTAAAAACTAATTCTTATAAGAAAAAGCTAAAAAAATATTATCAATCTAAAACAACTATACCTGATTTAAATTTAGACTATTTATTTTTCAGTTTACATTATCAGCCAGAAATGACGACATCTCCATGTGGTGATATTTTTGTTGATCAGTTATTATGCATAGAGTCCTTATTAAAATACTTGCCTAAAAACTATTTAATATATGTAAAAGAACATCCTATGCAATTTTATTCACATAGAGAAGGACATACTAGTAGAATAAAAGAGTTTTATAATGATCTTATCGAGTCCCCAAGAGTTAAGTTAGTCCCTTTAAATTTTAACACTTTTGAGTTAATAAAAAACGCTGAAGCTGTATCAACTGTTTCCGGAACAACAGGTTGGGAAGCAATGGTTTTGGGGAAACCTGTAATAAGTTTTGGCCTATCTTGGTATGAAAGGTATTATGGTACACTTAAAATAATAAATGAGAAATCTGCTTCAAAAATATCTGAATTTATTAATGATTTTAAATTTGATAAAAGAAATTTGTATTCTTATCTTTTAGCTTTTGAAAGAACTGCAATTGAAGCTCAAGTATTTAGAGGAAGAGATGTTAAATTTATTAACTCTGAAGAAGAATGTGTCGAAAACTTATCAAAAGCTATTATTAGTTTTATGAATAATAAAGATTAATATATGTGTGGATTCACGGGTTTTATAAATATAGATAATAATAGGAATAATCTAAGCGATATTGTTGCAATGACACAAGCAATATCTCATAGAGGACCAGATGATTCAGGAGTGGTTCTGTTTTCTTCTTATGCAAAGACAATTAAGGAGGTTGATGCCATTTCAAAAGAACACTATTCTGCCCCCTATAACGCAGCAATCGGCTTTAATCGGCTGAGTATTCTAGACCTTTCGGAAAAGGGGCACCAGCCAATGATTGATCATGATAAAAAATTAATTATTGCCTATAATGGGGAAGTCTATAATGCGCTAACCTACAAGGATTACCTGCAAGGCAAAGGTTATACTTTCCAAAGCGGAACCGATACTGAAGTAATCTTTTACCTTTACCAAGAGCTGGGGTTGGAAGGAATGCTGGAAAAATTGAATGGCATGTTTGCTATCTGTATTGTGGACCTAGAAAAAGAAACAACTTATATTGCAAGGGACAGAATGGGAATTAAACCCATGTATTATTATTATGAAAACAATAGTTTCATATTTGGATCTGAAGTGAAATCGTTTTTGTCTAATAAAAACTTTAATGCTAGGTTAAATACCGATAATTTAGATGAATATACTCGCTTTGGGTTTATTACAGGTGCTGATACACTGTTAAAGGGGGTGTTTTCTATTGAGCCTGGACATTATATCAGTTTCTCTAATGGAAGTTTGAAAAAGCACAAATATTGGGAAATTTATAATGGTGAAGAACTTTTAGATTTGAGTTTTAATGAAGCGAAGGATCTCTTAGAGAAAAAAATCACTGAAAGCTTAAAACTTCAATTATTGAGTGATGTAAAAATAGGCTGTCAACTTTCGGGAGGAATTGATTCTTCTTTAATAACATTATTAACTTCTGAGAATCTTAAAGATTATGATTTGAATAGCATTTCAATCATTTTAAAAGATCAAAAATACTCAGAAGAAAAATGGATAGATATCGTTTCCGAAAAAACGAATGTAACAAGTCATAAATATCAATTAGATGGAGCGTATTTTGCAGAAAATTTCAAAAAAGCAATATGGCATTTTGACTTTCCATTATTAGTGCCAAATTCTCTAGGTATATATATGTTAGCTGAAAAAGCAAAAGAATTTTTTACTGTTTTTTTAAGTGGCGAAGGTGCTGATGAAATGTTTGGAGGATATAAAAGGTTTTATTTAGGCAATGTGATAAATAAATATTGGGGTTTATTAAAAAATATGCCAGTCTTAAATAAAAGACTTTATAATTGGTGTGATGGAAACAAAAAAAACTTTAGTGCAGTTGATTGGTATATCGCTATTACAACACAATTGAGTCCATCTAACTTAAAATTAATAAAACCTGACATAAATTTTGAATTATCAATGTCAAAGAGAAAAGCAATCTTCAATTCAGGCAATGGAGATTTTATTCATAAAAGTCAAAGATACGAATTGAAAACATGGCTTGTTGATTTATTAATGAGACAAGATAAAATGACTATGGCTCATTCTGTTGAAAATCGAGTGCCTTTTCTTGATCACAACATTGTTGATTTTGCAAGAAAATTGCCTTCAGATTACTTAGCAAAGATTGGTTTAAATAACAATAAAAATACAAAAATTATATTAAAAAAAATATCTGAAAAACATTTCGGAAAAGAGTTTACCTATAGAAAAAAAATGGGATTTGAACTTCCATTAGTTGAATTATTTAAAAATAAAGAATTTTATGGTTATGTACAAGATATAATTATTCCAGGAATTAAAACAAGAGGATTGTATGATTGGAGAATTTTGAAGAAATATTTTGATAATTTGGAAATTATAAGTCAGCAAGATGCTTATGTTGCATGGACTTTAGTATGTTTTGAAGCATGGGGTCAGATGTATTTGGATGGGGGATTTGAGTTTGAATGATGAGTTGAGAGTTTTGAGTTTAGTGTTGTGAGTTATGTTAAAAAAAAATGTAGATTTAAGGGGTTTGGCTCATTTCGGCAAAATGTCGGGGGGGTATTTTATTACTACAATTATAAATAATGCCATTCCTTTTTTGGTTTTACCTATTCTTACAAGATATTTAGATCCTGAAGAGTATGCAAATATTGCATTGTTCAGTTTTTATTTGGCTTTGTCAAATGCCTTAACTGGAATTTCAATTCCTGCTGTTATATCCAAAAACTTTTTTGATAAAGAAAAATCTTATATTGCTCAAATTATAGGGAATAGCATTGTAGTTGTTTTTGCTTTTTCACTTATTACATTATTAATAATATTAATATTTTATCCTTTTTTGAGCAAATATCTAGAGTTAGATTTATTATGGATGTTACTTATTCCTATTGCCTCTTTCTCTTGGATTGTTTTTAGCATGGGGCTGACAGTCCTACGTAATTCTAAAAAAGTGTTAGTTTTTACTAAACATCAAGTAGGGAATACTTTAATTAATTTTGCATTTTCAGTTTTTTTTATTGTTGTATTGCTTTGGGGTTGGCAAGGCAGAGTTTTAGGGATGATCATCTCTTTTATGGTTTCTGCAATAATAATGTTTGTTTATTTAAAAGTAAATAATTATGTTACATTTAGTTTTTCTAAAAATATAGTTAGAAAAATATTAGATATTGCTCTGCCAATGATTCCAAATTCTTTCCAATCTGTGGTGATTTCACAAGTGGGGATATTTTTTATTCAGTTTTATTTTACTAAAGAAATATTAGGTTTATATTCAATAGCATTTCAATTGGCAGTTATGATACAAATACTAATAACTACTTTGAATTTATCCTGGCAACCTTTTTTTTATGAACAATTATCAAAACCAGAAAAATTAAATCATATTTATTTAACAAGAATGTTTTGCCTCTTAATTGGAGTAGTAATTATTGGGGCTTTATTTATTAATGTTTTTGCAGGTTTAATACTTAGAATTATGACTACTCCAGAGTATTATAATGCGAAAGAATTTGTACCCTGGTTTTCTTTAGGTTTTATATTTTATGGGTTATACGCATTACTAATGCCAATTCTTATTAAATTTGAGAAACAGAATTATATAAGTTTGGTTTCATTTAGCAATATGTTTGTAATGATAGGTCTAAATGTTTGGTTTGCCGATTTGTTTGGTTATATTGGAATTGCTTATGCCTATTGTTTAACTTATTTGGTAATGTCAGTTGCTTTGTTTTGGAAGGCGAATAGGGTTTTTCCTTTGCCATGGTTGAGGGCGTTGAAGGTTTGGAGGTAGGGAGTTGTTGAGCCGTGTAATCATTGAGGTGTTGAATCGTGGAGGTTAGGTGTTTTTTGTATTTTATTAAATAGATAAAAATGATTTATGATAATAAAGTTAATAAAATATTATTTCTCTTTGTTTTATTGGGAACGAGCTTCAATAGGTGCTGTTAAGAAAATGCAGTTGCGAAAGTTTAGACAGATTTTTGAATATGCCCGCGAAAATTCTGAATTTTACAAAGAATTTTATGCAAAACACGGGGTACTCGATTTGAGAATTGAAAGTTTTGCTGACATTGGAAAAGTTCCAATAATTAACAAGAATATTTTAAAACAATACGATATAAACGATATTGTTACTTGCAAACTAACAGAAAATCACAATATACATTCTACAAGTGGCTCAACTGGTGAGCCTTTTCAAATTGCATATTCAAAGTACGAAGATTATTCCGCACATGTAAGGCTTACAAAATACATTATGAAACATGGCTATAATCCATTCAAAAAAATGGTTTTATTGTCACGATACGAACCCGGACACAAGTTTGAAGTTGAAGAAGATGTCGGCTTTATTGGAAAACTGCAAAAGATATTCAGGATTTTCCCTAAAGAAGTAATTTCAATCTTTGAACCACTTGATGTTATAATAGAGAAATTAATTAAATCAAAACCGTTTATTATTTGGTCCACCCCATCGTTTATACACTTGCTTGCTCTTGAACTTGAAAGAAGAAATCAAAAACTAAAAATACCTGTTTGCTTCTTAATGGCAGAGACTATTTCGCCCAAACAGTTTAAACTTTTTCAAGAAAGAGTTTGCAAAAAAGTAATAGATGCATATGGCTGTATGGAAGCTCCTTCGATTGGGTTTAGCACAAATAGTATTGATTATAAAAATATAGTACACAACACTTTTTTAACTGAGGTAATAAACCCAAGAGAAGTAAATAGTGCAAAAGTTGGAGACATTGTTATTACCAATTTTATAAATAAAACAATGCCATTTATTAGATACGAGTTGGGTGATTATGTAGGAATTTTGGATGAGGATATTTTCCCTTCGAAAAGAATAGGCAAAGTATATGGCAGATTCGAAGACATTTTGGATTTAGGAGATGGTGATACATTGTCGTTTCATCAAACCTATCAGTTATTTCATGATTTTCACACAGTAAAACAGTATAAATTTATTGAAACTCGCGATGGTAACATTGTGCTGCAATTAAGGATAAACTCTTATGCTGATAAAGACGAAGTATTAAATAAAGTAAATGAAATCTGGAGTAAATATTATCCTAGCCACCCAATTGAGATTGAGTTTAAAGACTCATTTGTTATTGATAGTAAAACTGGTAAGTTTAAAGTCTTAGAAAAAATAAAATAATGATAATAATTGACAAACCTTTTATTGAGACTATTGGAGACAAAACATATCTTAAAAGTTATATAATTGATGAGTTTACAGGCACTCATGATTTTTGTTATTACTTAACTGACACAAAATATGGCAATTATTTTACTTGTGAAGTTGCAGATGCTTTTGTTTTAGCATTATTATTACCCGCATTGCAAAGCAATCAAAGCATCCTTGTAAAAGCTCCAATATCTGAGAAGCTTTATTATAATTTAAAAAACACTATAATTTTTTTATTAGCAAAAGCTTTTAAATACAAAGAAATCGAAATATTGGTGACAGAAACGGTTGTTTTAGATGCCAAATCAAATGGAGTAGGTACAGGTTGTTCGTTAGGTGTTGATTCTTTTGCCACAATTTTGAGCCATACAACTCCTGATTGTCCCAAATCTTATAAACTAACACATTTAACATTTTTTAATGTTGGTTCACATGGTGAAGAGAATTTAGATGAAGTTAGAGAAGCATATTTAAAGGATTTAAAGGAAATACAAATTTTTGCAGACGAGATAAACTTGCCTTTAATATCTTTAGAATCAAATTTAGTTACCTTTTATTCTAAGTATGATCTAAACTTTAACCAAACTCATGTTATTAGAGGCATGAGCATGGTTTTGTCCTTACAAAAGCTCTTTAAAAAATACATTTATAGTTCTGGCTATCCAGTATCAGAGATACATTTATCTAGCATTGATCCTACCTACATGGAAGGAGTTTTATTGCCAAATTTATCAACGGAAAACACAACATTAATCGTAGGTGGACCAAATCAATCAAGGACAGAAAAGATGACGCAGATTTCTGACAGTCCTTTAGCTATGAAATATCTATATGTATGTTGTAAAGACATTGTGATAAACAATAACATGAATATTGCTCCATGGGTAAATTTAAATAACGATTCTGAAAAAAAGAACTGCTCGGGATGTGACAAATGCTTAAGAACATTGGTTGGACTTGATGCTATAAATAAAATAAATAACTATGAAAATTTATTTGATCTAGAAAAATATGGCAAACTAAAAACCCTATTCATTGCCAAAACAATAGGAATGCGAAAAAGAAGCTTTGTTTATTTGGACATATACAATCTTCTGAAAAAAGAAAAATTCAAAATACCATTTATATCCAAATTATTGTCAATTACATATAGGATTAAAATAGATGTTCTATTGTATAAAATTTTTAATAAAAAAGGCTGAAATGAAAATAAACTTTTTTGGAGATATTTCTTTGTATAAAATAGATTATGAAAATTTTAAGTTTTCAGATAATTTGTTGGCATTTTTAGAAACTAGCGATTTTAATGTAGGCAATTTGGAATGTCCGATAACTTCTGCTAAGGACAAAGATGATTCATTGGCTGTTACGATGTATGCAGATAGTAAAGCATTGAATATCCTTGATAAATTTAGTGTATTCTCGTTGGCAAACAACCATATTAGAGATTTCAAAGATCAGGGAATTAATGAAACTATTAATGTTCTTAAAAAATTTAGATTCCCTTATTTTGGCATTGGCAGTACTCAGAAACAAGCGTTAGCACCTTATTTAATTGAAAAGTTAGATTGCCGGATTGCTTTAATTGGGGCAACTCGCTTTGCAAACACCAACGGGTCTTATCTTGGAACAGGCAATGATGGCAATTCCCTCATTATTAAGCAAATAAAAGAGCTGAAGCATCTAGGTTATTTTGTTGCGATTCTACCTCACTGGGGATATGAATATGTGAGAATTCCAAGTCCCAGAGAAAGAAAACTTGCCCATCGCTGGATTGATGCAGGGGCTGATATTGTTGTAGGCTCACATTCCCATATTTATCAGACTATTGAGGAGTATAAAGGTAAGACAATCATATACAGTCTTGGTAATTTTATTTTTCATTCTTCGGTATTTAATGGATTATCATATATCCCCAATGATCCGCGATTGACTGAATCATTTTATGTATCTGTAATAATTGAAAAGAACTATTCGTATAAAACAAAAATCTTAGGTTACAGAACAACTGACAATGGCGTTACATTATATGGAGAAAAAGAGAATTCCAAATTATTGAAAGAAATCGAAGAAGTATCTCATATAATGTACCAGTCTAAAATTGAATATTTGAAGGCCTATTATAAACAAACCCAAGAAATTAGTCAACAAAACGCCAAGGTTAGAAGTGATTTTCAAAACTACAATCAACAAAGTCTGATACAAAAAATTAAGTTTTACCGAAATGCCAACATGCAAGATATAAAAAACAGGTTAGGTGGATTATTTTTGTCTTTTAAAAAACACAAATAACAACGATTGTTTATGATTATAAAATGTGATACGCTATCAATTTAATTCCTGTTTTCAACGACCAGGAAGTATTGGACGACACCAACTAAAAAATAATGTTACTACTCCCTTAATATGCCAGTTAATTCAAAGGGGTTTAGAAAAAAAGTTTATTTCAAAATCTTTGAAAAATGATTAACTTTAGCCTGAAAAATAGTTATTTGTCAAATCATTATTATGAAACAGTCTGAAATAAATATGTCGGTTGTAATACCCGTTTTCAATGATCAGGAAGTATTAGAAGAGCTATACACACGGTTGACACAAGTATTATCTAAATTAACCGGTGAATACGAAATCGTTCTAGTTGACGACGGCAGTTCCGATAATTCGTGGCAGAAGATAGAGAATCTTAAAGTATCGAACCGTAGTGTAGTTGGAATTAAACTGATGCGTAATTTCGGTCAACAAAATGCCATTGCAGCCGGATTAGATTTTGTGAGTGGGGATGTTACGGTAATTATGGATTCTGACCTTCAGGACAGGCCAGAGGATATTCCCAAACTAATTGAGGCTTTGGAGAAAAACGATGCATCAATGGCAATTTCCAAATGGAAAACAAGAAAAGATGGAGTTTTAAAAATTTTTGTTTCCAGAATATTTTATGCGGTCTCAAAAAAAATTACAAAAATAAATCATCAACAGGGCTTGGGAGTTTTCAGAGCAATTCGTAAAGAAGCAATTGAAGAACTTAAAAAGTATAGCGAAAAAACATCCACAACTTTAAGTCTTTTGTACTGGATTGGAGTTGATTATGTTACTGTTGAATTAGATCGTGACGAACGCTTTGCGGGGAAAAGCGGATACAACCTAAAGAAAATGCTTAAACTTACAATGGATAGAATTTTTTCTTTCTCAATGTTTCCGATTAGAGCAGCTATTTATACGGGTTTAAGTATTTCCGTATTAAGTTTTATTGCCGGCATTGTTTTAATTGTTCGATATTTTTTAGGATCGGTGGCCCCGGGCTGGACTTCTATGATAGTGCTGCTTTTGTTTTTATTTGGAATTAATTTTTTGTTTCTTGGCATTATTGGAGAATATCTTGGAAGAATATTTTTAGAATCGAAGCATAGACCTAAGTATATTGTTAAAAAAGTGCTAAAATAGAACTGTAAAATGACAAAAAAAGTTGTAATAATAGGTGGCTTGGGCAATGGTAGTGTCATTGCCAATGCGTTGATTGATGCTCAAAAACGAGGCTGTAACGAATGGGAATTTGCTGGTTATTTGAACGATAGGCATTCTATAAACGAAACCATTGAGAACTATCCTGTACTAGGCAAACTAAGTAATGCAAATCAATTGGTAAAAAACGGTTATTATTTTATTAATACAATATTGCGAATTGATGGGCAGCAAGAACGCATTCAATTATTTGAGGCACTTGGTATTCCTGAAGATCGTTTGGCTACGTTTGTTCATCCATTATCTTATATTGCTCCTAATGTTACGCTGGGTTTTGGTACGGTCGTTATGCCCAATGTTTCTATTTCGTCGGGCACAAAGTTCGGGAACTCTTGTATTATAATGGTTGGGGCTACAATAGGTCACGATAATGAAATTGGAGCCTATTGCCATTTTGCTGCGCAGTCTTGTGTTGGGGCATATACAAACATTAAAGATGGTGTGCATATAGGACTTAATGCTACAACACGAGAAAATTTAACAATTGGGAAGAATTCTACTCTTGGTATGGGTTCTGTTTTAACAAAAAATATTGGAGACAATGAAATATGGGTGGGTAATCCTGCGAAATTTTTAAGAAAAGCAAATTAACATTTTAATAATATGGAACAAATTAATGAATTAGATTTAAACAAAGAAAATAAATCGCTCTTCAATGTAAAAGCGAACACGCTAATTAAAAAATTTGGAGCTAAAAGAATAAACATAAACGTATTTGAAGATGACCTTGAAATAAAGAATTATATCTCTAACTTTATAAAAGAAAGAAATCATATTAAAAATATAGCTTTTAGCGATAGTGTAACACTTTATCAACTTAAAATATTTGAGTGGATTAAACAAAACTATACTAAAAAAAATGGATACACAATAAACCAGCCATTAGAAAGGTCAAAAACAGGGCAATTTGCAGTTTTTGGGGAGAAGCCACCTGGAAAAATGAATCTACCTTATGAAGTATGGAAACCATTAAATGACAAGTGGTATCAATCGCTTAGAGATTCTTTGACAAGTGATTTGCTTATTATTGGAGCTAATGCAATAACTATGCAAGGAGAAATTGTATCAATAGATGGAATTGGGAATAGAGTTTCAGGAATGATATTTGGGCCTCGACACGTATTATGCATTGTTGGAAGGAATAAAATTGTTTCTGATGTTGATTCAGCTCTTGACAGAATACATAACTATTCTGCGCCTATGAATTATTTAAGACATAATAATAAGCACTGGTGTAATTTCCAAGAATTACCTTGTATCAAAACAGGTAAATGTGTAAAATGTAGTCACCCTGAAAGTGCTTGTTTAAATACTGTTATTATTAGAGGTCAGGTTAAGCAAAATCAAGATAGAATTCATATATTATTGGTTAATCAAGATTTAGGATTCTAAAACTAGTTTATGAAGAAACTAATTATAATTGGAGATAATGAAATATGGGTGGGTAATCCAGCTAAATTTTTACGTAAAGCTAATTTATGAAACGAGTTGCAATAGTTCAGTCAAACTACATACCCTGGAAAGGATACTTTGATTTAATTAATTCAGTTGATGAGTTTATTATATATGATGATATGCAATACACTAAAAGAGACTGGAGAAATAGGAATCTTATAAAAACTCCTAATGGTCTAAAATGGTTGTCAATTCCAGTGGAGGTTAAAGGCAGATTTTTTCAAAAAATTAATGAAACTAAAATTGCAGATGCAAATTGGAATCAAAAACATTGGTCTATTATTAAAACGAATTATTCTAAAGCAAAACACTTTAAAGAGTATAAAGATAAATTCGAAAATATTTTTTTAAGTATAGATCAAGTTTACTTAAGCAAAATTAATTATATATTTATATTAGAGATTAATAAGATTTTAAATATTAGCACCAAGATAAGTCTTTCTACACAGTATTCGATAAATGGTGCAAAATCAGAAAAATTATTAGGAATTTGCAACCAAGCAGAGGCAACGGAGTACATTTCAGGACCAGCTGCAAAAAACTATCTAGATGAAAGGATGTTTTTACAAAGTAATATAGAAGTTGGATGGATGGATTATTCCAATTATCCAGAATATCGCCAACTTTATCCTCCATTTGAACACGGGGTTACTATTTTGGATTTGATTTTTAATGAAGGACCAAATGCAATAAAATTTATGAAGAGTTTTAAAAGGGAATAGTGAGTTGGCAAATAGTTTTAACGATAATACAATGGGAGGTGATTATATTGGATCTGATTTAGTTGAATTATCTACTGGCTTTGATTTTGTAAAAGCTGTGATTGATGTTGCTATGGGAATAAAACCAAAAATTGAAATTATAAATAATAATCATTCCGGTGCACATTACCTTTTTCCAAAACCAGGTAAAATCATAAAGATAATTGATAATAGTAAAAATTATCACGATATTGTTAAAACAGAAATATATGTGAAAGAAGGAGATATTATTCCTGAAATCAAAGAAAGCAATCAGAGAGCAGCTTGTTTTGTTTATAAGACTGAATTACGAAGATTTACGGAGGAAGGAGTTTTACAATTTGAAACGCTTAGTTTGTGTAATAAATAAACAATAAAACTACTTGCAAGAATACTAATCCATGACTGAATGGTTTTAACATCAATTCCTACTTCAACCGACAAAGATGTATAATTAAGTTCCTGAGCACTTCTGCCGGCAAGTAATCTCATAAATTTTTCGAAGATAAAAAGATTTGATACATTTTTTATTTGCCTGACATCTCGTTCAATATATGTCCGAATATAGTTTGGCATCCATTCGTGGATATCAATTTTTTGGTCATAAACAGGAGGATAAAAACCGTTTATAATAAAATCGTTTTCAGAATAGGGCAAAGCGTATTTTTCAATTTCCTCCAAACAAAACGGCAAAAGATTCAAGTATGCAACTCTTCCTGCTAAAGATTGACTAATTTGTTCATTTAACAAAAAATTATTTGAGCCTGTTAGTATAAATGAACCCTGTTTACTCTTGTTATCTAAAATTTCTTGCAAATAAGAAAACAGTAAAGGTGTACGTTGCACTTCATCTAAAATAGCACCATCGTGAAATTGTTGTAAAAAACCTCTGGGATCTTCGTTCGCAAACTGCATATTATCAAGATTTTCCAAAGAATAATAGGGTTTATTAGGGAAAACAGATTTAACAAGCGTTGTCTTGCCCGATTGACGGGATCCTGTAACAGCCACGGCTTTAAACATTGAGGCCAACTTTAATAATCTAGGGGTAATATTTCTTTTAATCATAATGCAAATACACGAATTTTATGGAATCCAATTCCATATTTTTCCATTATTTATGATAAACTTGTCTATAATCTTGTGTATTCATTGACAATAGAATGGGAATTTATGCAGTTTTGAATTTTCAGATGCTTTTTGGATAACTATTAAAACTAATAATTAGAATTATAAATAATAATCAAAAAATTACAATTAAGAGAGATATTGAAAAGTTGAAGATGTTAAATATTTTAGAAAGAATTAGTTCTGAAAAAGGCGGGTATTGGAGAGTTGTGAGTTTGATTAGTCAAAATTCCAATAATATTCTTATCAAATTTAAAATTAAGTCGATAATTTTAACTATATTTGCAAAAATATCGACTTATGATTGTTAGAGAAGACTATTTAAATAAAATTGTTTCCGGATTTGAATATAATCCAATTGTAGTATTGATAGGTGCAAGACAGGTTGGCAAAACTAGTTTAATGGAGATTTTTGTTAAAGATAAAGAATATCTCTGGCTTAACGGTCAAAATCCCGAAATTGCTCAAATATTCCAAAATTTCAGTACAATCGAGCAATATCTAATGATAAACATGAACACTAATGTCGAGGGTTTATTAGTAGTTGATGAATTTCAATTTATAAATAATATATCACTGCAATTAAAACTATTAGTTGATAAATACAAAAAACTAAAAATCTTATGTAGTGGAAGTTCGAGTTTAAATATTATCCAAAAAGTTGAAGAGTCTCTTGCAGGCAGAATAAGACTTATTCCAGTTTATTCGTTAAACTTTTATGAATTCATTAAATTTAAAGATGCAGAATTTTTCAATATAATAACCAAACTTAAAATTAGTGAAGATTCTGTTGTTTTATTTCCTCAGTTACGAGTTTATTTAAATGAACATCTTACTTATGGAGGTTTGCCTAAAATTGCTTTAGCAGCTGATTATAAAGAAAAAAAGGAACTATTGAACGACATTTATCAAACCTATTTGCTTAAAGATATTCGGCAATATATTAATAATGTAGATTTTGTCGCCTTTAATAAGCTATTGCGTTTATTGTCATCCCAAATCTCTAATCTTATAAATATTAATGAAATATCAAATACAATACAACTTTCATATAGAAAATGTGAAGAATATATTAATATTTTAGAGCAGATGTTTATAATTAATCTTATAAGTCCCTATACAAGCAATTCAAGAAAAGAAATAACTAAGATGAAAAAAATATTTTTTTGTGATATTGGTTTGCGTAATGTAGTTTATAATAGCTTTAATGATATTGATGTTAGAGTAGATAATGGAGCTATTTTCGAAAATTATGTATTTCTACAATTATTGCGAAATCATAAACTACCTAGTATTAATTATTACAGGACACAAGATAATACTGAAATTGATTTTATTGTAAATGAAAATAATGAACTAAACGCAATTGAAGCTAAATTTAAATATTTTAAGAAACATAAAAAGATTCGAGCTATAAGCGAATTTGGAAAAAAGAATGATTTGAACATTAGTTATATCGTGAATAGAAATCTTATAGATAATGATGGCAATCAATATTATATCCAACCGTATCACCTTGTTAGAATTTGAATTATAGGTATTTCTTAAAATCAGATATTGTATTAAAGGCACTATAAATGCCTGAAATAGGTTAACCGTATTTTATTAACTCTCTGTTTCATTTGCTACGAATACATTTAGATACCGATAATTACACATTAAAAATAATTATTTCGCCTATAACTATAAACTTATTAAAATATTTATTGTATTTGTGCCTATAACCAAAAATAATATGATAATAAGAGAGGCATATTTACAACACATAGAGGTTTTTACTGACCATCCGTTAATCAAAGTAATAACTGAAATACGTAGGAGTGGTAGGTCATCAGTGCTTAAACTATTTTTAAATAGACTGATTAGTAAAGGGATAAAAGAAGACAACATAATTTATATTAATTTCAAAAGTCTGATATATTCTGCGTGATACTGTTCATCGTTATAAATTAGAGATGTAGAACTTCTGGAGCGTGTAATCAAATATGTTTTTCTAAATATTGGAAATACTTTTTCAGGGAAAAATGTTGCTGATTATTTTAAAAGCCAATAAAGAAAAATTGATTTTGTTACAGAAAAAAACGGAGGGAAAATATATATTCAAGTAGCATACAAACTCGAAAATGAAAATACTGTAAACCGTGAATTTTTAACACTTATGAATATTAGAGATCAATACCCCAAGTTTGTTGTAACCATGGATGAGTTTTGGAAAGAAACAATAGGTGGTATTAAGCATTATTACTTATCCGATTTTTTATTAAGTGATGAGTTTTGAGTTGTGCATCGCTTCGGCAAGCTCAGTGCATCGCTTCGGCAAACACAGTACGAGCGGTGCATCGCAACGAGACTCAATGTTTGGTATTCCTCTGCGAACTTTGCGAAATCCTTTGCGAGCTTGGCGGTTGAAAACTATAACCGGTACGATTTTTCTTGGAAGAATATAACCGCAGCGGGCGCAACGAAACGCAACGTTTGGTATTCCTCTGCGACCTTTGCGAAATCCTTTGCGAGCTTGGCGGTAAAGAGCTATAGCCGGTACGATTTATCTAAGAAGAATTAACCGCAGCGAAAGCATCGTAAAATATTACCTTCCTTTTTATGGAGAGATGATATATTTTCGATAAATTGCACTAAAAATTGAGTTATGACAGAAAACGAATTAGCAACAATAGTTTTAGATTGTGCTTTTGAAGTTCATAGAAATCTAGGACCAGGCCTTTTAGAAAGTTCATACGAAGAATGTTTATGTTTTGAACTGAAACAATCAGGATTATTTATTGTGAAACAGAAACCCTTGCCATTGATTTATAAAGACGTTAAATTGGATATTGGTTATAGACTTGATATTTTGGTAGAAAATAAAATTATAATAGAAATTAAAGCAGTTGAAGCTTTTAATGATGTTCATTTAGCACAAATATTAACATATTTAAAACTTAGTGATTGCAAGTTAGGGCTATTGATAAACTTCAATGTGGCATTACTTAAAAGTGGAATAAGAAGAGTTGTGAATAATTTGTAGTTCTTAGAAGGGTAAATCCTTATGGATAAGAAAAAATAAAGAATGAACTGCAGAGACGCAACGAACCCAACTTGTGGTATTCCTTTGAGACCTTATAGGTAAAGAACTATTATCGGTACGATTTATCTAAGAAGAATATAACCGCAGCGGGCGCAACGAAACGCAACGTTTGGTATTCCTCTGCGACCTTTGCGAAATCCTTTGCGAGCTTGGCGGTTGAAAACTATAACCGGTACGATTTTTCTTGGAAGAATATAACCGCAGCGGGCGCAACGAAACGCAACGTTTGGTATTCCTCTGCGACCTTTGCGAAA
>Ga0334901_1000993_pt1 | contig 33251 bp, 33 predicted proteins | sample GraSluR3_MG_3_FD_207216 | JGI IMG/M metagenome (GOLD analysis project Ga0334901, IMG submission 207216) | Sludge microbial communities from methane-producing bioreactor in Wageningen University, Netherlands - Granular Sludge_15_08-R3 | ecosystem: Engineered > Bioreactor > Anaerobic >... | reverse complement strand
GAATGTATGTGATATCGGTACACCAGACTTGATCCGGATAGCATATATCCAGGTATCTAAGCAGATACGGAAACGTACGTGCCTTTAGATTCTGCTTGGATAGATTTCGTTTTGGGTACACGACTTGGATGTCCATCACATCCATCAACCGTTGTATTCTCTTCCGATTTATCTCATACCCTTGCAGCCGCAGGTAATCGGTAATCTTCCTACTGCCCCACGTATTGTGATCAGTATGCAGTTCATCGATGATCCTCATCAACTGCAAGTTTAGCTCAGTTTCAGTTGCTCCTACGTAATAGTAGGTAGAACGAGCAAGACCAAGTAGCTCACACTGCTTAGTGATGGATATCTCGCTGGTTGGATCCACAAGGGTTCTCAATTCACTCACAGGTCGATACCGAGAGTTTTTTTTAACCAGTCGATCTGCACAGCCTGCTCTCCGACTTTTCGATACAGTTCTTGCTGTTCTTCGATCAGTGATTGTTCCTTGTTGTCAGATTTACGGGAGAAGACCTGCGGGCCTTGTTCCAATAATTGTCGCTTCCAGGTGTTCACCTGAGTGGCACTGACTCCATACTCTGTTGCAATCTGAGATACCTGTTTCTGTTCCCGGACAGCTTCAAGAGCTACCTTGAACTTCAGCTCCTTTGTCCTGTAGGTTCGCTTGTTTCCCATGTCGGACCACCTCTCATGGACAATCTTACACCATTGTCCAATATTTGGGGTCCATTATAAATGGTCAGGGATGGAAATCTTCTGGTACAACTACCAAGAGAGAAGCAATAGCTGTTGCGCAAAAGGAACTTCAAGCAATACAGAATCCTGCAGCGGGAATGATGTCTTTCGCTGAATATTCGAAGAACTTTTTTATCCCAAACAAATGTCCAAGAGCTAGGAGATTGGAATTGGAAGGGAAAAAGCCTACTGACCGCTACCTCCACATACAAAGAATGAATATCGAAACACATATCCTCGCTTCAAACTTTTCTAAAAAGCGTATGGATAGTATCAAGAGAGCTGATATCTTGAATTTGAGGGATGAGCTAAATTCTAAAGAATTAAAACCAGCTACTATCAATAAGATAATTACTGCAGTGAAAACAGTATTCAGCGAAGCTTTTTATCGAGAGGATATTCTGAATAATCCTTCGTTAGGTGTTGCAAATGTGAAAGAACCAGAATCAACTAAAGACATACTTACTAATGAAGAGATTGGTATTCTATTCAATAGAGAAAACCATGTTGCTATTTGGAAAGATTTGATGGCTTACACATGTTTTCTATTAGCACTCAACACTGGAATGAGAAGAGGGGAAATACTTGCACTTCGATGGAAGCACATATTTTTTGATGAGAAGTACATTGTAATCGAAGAAGCTTGGAAAAATGTAACAACTATCGGGAAACCGAAATCAAATAAGACACGATATACACCAATATCTGAGAAAATGATTGAAGTATTAAAGATTTATAGGAAAACAAAACATTCAACCGCAGATACTGATTTGGTCTTTTCCTATTGTGATGGAAGTAGACTTGGAGAAACATGGTGGAGAAAGAAGTTTAATAATGCCTTGGAGAATGGGAAAATTGATACTGCAAACAGACATTTGACACCACATAGCCTGCGTCACACCATCAATACCAGACTAAGAGATTCGAACGAGAATCCTGATAAAATTAGAGCGATACTTGGCTGGAGTTCCGAAGCCATTCAAGATAGATATACTCATTGGAAACCTGAGCATCTACAGGATTTGGGAGAAACTATTAAAAAAGTCTATGATAAACTGTTTTAGAAATAGTTGTGAAATTTCTAAAAATTCGAAGTACGGAAATTGAAAAGAAATAAAGACCATAAAAACACCATAATCTAAAAATCTAGGCATAAAAAACCACTTCTTGTTTCTTAAGAAGTGGCTTTATAAGTATGTATTATAACAACTTATATCATGGGCGCGATTGGGTTTGAACCAACGACTTCTACCGTGTGAAGGTAGCACTCTCCCGCTGAGTTACGCGCCCGAAAATCTGTTAGCTATAGTACGGGATATTGGTATGTTTGTCCATAACTATCATGAATCCCATCAACAAATGAATATCAGGTTTAGCTGAATTTTGCCACAGCTTCTTCCTCGTTCGATACAAACAGTATGTGATTCCCTTTATTACTCTCGTATATGAAATCTTGCAGGCTTTTACTCGTATACTGGGAAAAGTCACCAATAATAACCAATTTCATCCTGTAGGTGGTAAATTTTTGAAGAATCTCACCGGCGAGACCTGAACGTAGATCAAAGAAACCTGGTGCGATAGCTGAGGCCTCTACCAACGATACTTGACAAAAGATTCATAGGCAGTACCATAGAGACCTCTATGGAACAATATTATCACGTGCTGCTGCAGACCCCGCTTTTCTCTTCTCTGACGTTAGAGGAGTTGCCACATATGTTGCAGTGCCTTCAAGCACGCATGAAAAAATATCAGGCAAAACAATTTATTATCCATGAAACTGACAGCAATGATGATTTGGGAATAGTTTTAAAGGGGACAATCCAGATAATCACTGAAGATTCATTGGGTAATAGATCTATTACTGCTAAGCTCGGATCAGGCCAACTATTCGGCCAGATATCGGCAAGTAAACTTGCACAGAATAGTCCAGCATCAGTACTAGCACAGACCGATTGTGAGATTCTCCATCTGAAATTTAAAAAATTAGTTACTCCCTGTTCTCGAGCATGTGCATTCCATCCGCGTGTAATCGAAAATATGATGAATGTACTCGCTGGTAGAAATTTGCTTATGAACAGAAAGCTCTCAATTCTAAGTCAGCGAACGATTCGAGACAAACTCTTGGCATACCTCGCATGGCAGAGTAGAGATAAAGGAAGCCGTGAATTCAGCATTCCTTTCAATCGTGATGAATTAGCAGACTATCTTTGTGTGAATAGAAGTGCACTCTCCCGAGAAATATCTCATATGATTGATGAAGGATTAATTGAGAGTACACGAAATCAATTTATACTCAAGTCTGAATCCTTCCTAGAGTAATATGTTACTGTGGATTCTGTAGAGAATCTAACAAATCAAGTGCACGTTGATGCCAACTCACTGTTAAACCATATCGGTCTCCATCACCAATCTTAATTTCAGAGGGAGGTCTACCCGGGATAACCCAAGTGAGCAGGGCCTCTCTTGTTGCTGGGTTAAATACACTCATAACTGCATCTACTCTGTAGGCAATGCCTCCATCTGTGTATCGACCTAAGGGCGTTTCTTTGTAGGTGATTATGACCAAAATAGAAACATCTTCGGGAGTAAACCAAGTATCAATTAATCGATAAAAATGAGTTTCATTACTTCTATAGGGAATTTCCACGAACAATACATCGCCAGACGGTGTGTCCAAGATTCTCTCTCGAGTGGTTTGCTTGTCGGCCAAGTCAAGAATCAGGTCCTTAAAAGTATCTCTAAACGGTATAATCTCTTGATCAGAGAGGGGAACAAAACGTATTCCTCCATCGGTTATTCCTTCTCCCAGTAGCGGCATGCGTATTCCTTCAACAAGGTCAATAGTATAAATCGCATCTGAATCATATGCATTTCTGTAGAAAATCTGATTTTCCTGCATTTGAAGCCCCGAAGCCTTATCACGTGAAAGCTGTATAATGCTGGAACCATCAAGATGACTCAGGAAGATACCACCTTCCGGAGAAGTAAACGCTAGACATGATCCCCAAGTGACATATTCATCGACTCTACGAATACTTGCCGAAACCGGTACAGTCCCCGCTGCAATTTGCTGTCGATACAGTTGGGAATCCTCAATGAAATAAATCCATGAACCCGAGATTTGTACATCCAAATAATTACCACCGGTTATTTCTTCTACAATTAAGCCAGAGGCAAGGTCGATTTTGATTATCTTTTGTTCGTTTCCAGACACAAGTGTATAGGCAAAGCCATCAGCAACTCCAACAAGAGTTCCCAAGCCCGTACTTACTTCGCGTTGAACTGTTTGTAATGTATCTGACACATTCACACCCAATGTTACTTCAATCAACGAACCATCTACCAACGAAAGAAATACTGTTCGGTTGAGTAATAATGCACTAGTTATCGGGCGGTCAAAAATTACTTGAGCTGCATAATCATTTAGACTGAGAGCGGTTAATTTTCGCTCATTGTCTTCATCGATATACACAAGGTACTGGTCAAATTTCCCTAAAATCTCTCCGTTCATATTGGCAACAACTTCATTTCTCGCTGTGAGGTTGCCAATCTGGGATACAGGAAGTTTCTGTAAATAATGCAGAGTGCTTCCATCAGGGAAAGGCATGTCATGAATAAAATAGATATTTCCAGAATCGGAAATGATGTATCCTCCATTACGGATATTTGAAAAGGTGTTTCCTCGTTCGAGTATTTCTGAATCGTTCAGTTCGGAATTAATTCGATTTTCCATGACTGAGGCAGTTGTTCCATCAATAACAATACGATCGATTTGTGTACATGCAACAGAGAATACTACGAAAAACAGACTGAGAAAAAAGATACCTGTGTTGTGAATGGAAAACCGACTATGCATGATAAGGCAACTCTATAGGTTCCCCTGTAATCCGTCAAGAATATATGATTGGTGAGTTCTGTCTTCCGCTGGTATATATTCCTTCGATTATCCGAACCGTTTCCCTTCCATCTTCACCAGTAACCATAGGGGTTCCCCCCTCTACGATGGCTCGTGAGAAATCGTCAACTTGCCGAGTGAAGAAGTAGGTGTTTGGATCGATTGTTTGGAAAAATGCAGAATCCTGTTGACGGAAGGTGTTAAGAAGAGCCTCTTCTCCTGTAATTGTCCACAAGTCGTTTACAGGTGTTGGTGCAATCGTATTACCTTCGACTTTTACAATAGACCCAGGGTTGTTTTGCATACCTACTGAGGCTCCATTTGACCCATGGACATGAACTTTTACGTAGAGACTCGGATCTTGTGCATTGCTTGCCAGAATGGAAGCCATGCCTCCATGAGCAAAGCGAACTGTAGCTACTGCGGTATCTTCTACCTCTATATAGGGGTGGTTAATATTATCCCATTCAGCGAACACGCGTAACACCGGTCCCATAAACCAAGTAAGAAGATCAAACTGATGTGGAGCTTGATTAATGCAGACTCCGCCCCCTTCAGTATCCCATTTACCTCTCCAGGGATTCCCTGTGTAGTACTGTTTGTCTCTCCAACCAAGTAGAATTGCTTGTGCAAGGGCAGGGGTTCCAAGCTTACCACTATCGATTGCTTCACGTATTCTCATGTTCGCAGGAAACCAGCGTTGCTGGCTTACCACAGAAAGTTTTTTTCCTGACCGTTCTGCGGCCAGAATCATATCGGTACATTCAGCAACCGTTGGAGCCATAGGTTTTTCCACAAGGACGTGACAACCTGATTCAAATGCAGCAAGGGTCATCTCTCTATGTTGAGGGTGAGGAACACCGATTATGACTGCATCAATATGATCAAGTTCAACCATTTCAGTGATAGCAGCTCTACTGGCAATACCATATTCGGCAGCAAACGCATCACGTTTATCCTTATTACGTCCACACACAGAAACGAGCGTGCCTTTTTGTGAGTTCCGAATAGCTTGTGCATGCAAACTAGACACTCTACCATATCCTACAAGACCGTACCGGACACTCTCCATGAAATTCCCTCCTGGATAATTTACGGAAGCATTCTTTTTTCTGCACCTTCCTCAATCCTTTGGACAAAGGCTTTCAGCTTCTCAATCACATATTGTTTATTACGCTCCCTTTTCGGGATTCGAGCAGCTTCCTGATTAATGAATCTCATTATAGCACCAATGAGATCATTCTGCTCTGAAATGAACACAAATTTTGGATTTCGATGTTTTAATACAAGTAGACCAGCGTTTTGTACAGCAAATAATTGCACTGTATGGAGCATATGCTTATTTGGGAGAATAGCTATTTCAAGATGTTCATAAGTCTCCAGCATCGCAATAATTGCCAAAAGGTGAGCATGAAACTCCATAGGAAGATAGGTGAATGGTTGATGTGTAAGCAGTTCGGGTAACAATGCAGGAACCTTTCCTTTTAACACATCTGTTATTCTTGGAAGACTAATAACCATAAGAAACTTCTTCTGCATTAAATGTGCCTGCGTAATCTGAATTCGTTCCCGCTGTTTCTCAATAATCGACCCACGCTCAACTTCAGAAATACCTTTTCGCATAAGCATGGATTCCAGCAGAGTAATCGGCATGCCACTCACGAGAAGACTTTGCATCCCAACACCATTCCCGCTATTTGCGGCAAATAACGCTACTTGTTCTTCTAAATACTTATGTGAAAAGTCACCAGTGTATGTACGTACAAGAGGTTTACATAAAGTTCGTTGTGCAGCGAATCCAATTTGCGCACTCGTAACAGCACCATCTTCAGTGGTATAGATGTAATGGACGGTATCGCGAGATTGACCACGAACACTGGTTGATGTAACCAAAGCTTCTCCCTCAAGGATAAAAGCAGTATGGTTGAACATGTCGTCACGTTTTTCTGGATAGTAATAGCTGACAATAGCTCCAGTCATGTAGAAGGGAAGCCAGCGTTGGACTGCAATTGCCATTTCATTGCTATCTCGTGAAAGGGTATGAATTACTTCAATTTTCATTCCCTTACGAATGCAAGAACTCATGAGATAGAACCACTGTTTTGCGAAAAGTGGATTTTCAATAATCCAATCCATAGGTTCATCACTAAACAATAGGAGTTTTTGAGAAGTCTTGTTAGACTTCAGCGCACGCATAAGTAGTTTGATTGTTGCGGATCTGAGCCCCTCTGTTCCAGAGAATGATTGTAGTTCAATAGCTTGACCATCGGGCTCAACCGGTAAAGTAATATTGGGAATAGGGTGAGGGTGATTTCCCACAGAACCAATGCTATCCAGCAGCACATGAATGGATTCCTTACTAATCTTTGATTCATTGGATAACCAACGCGTGAGATAGGTCGCAATGACAGATTCGCCAATATTCTTATCTTCCATCTGATGACCGGTAAGTTCCAGTAGTGCGACTCGCTGAAAATCCTGCCGTGCCTGAGAAGCAAAAAATACACCGAGAAGTTGAATATACCGAGAATCGTCAGCTGGTTCACGGGCACCTGTTCTCCATCGGCTGACTAAGGAAGGGTCTATGCCCAGAGCCTTTGCAAGTTTTGTATTTGTCGTATTTGCCATTTTCATAAGCAAATTAAATTTTTCATTGAAATGCATCGTATCCTACCTAATCAACAATTCACTATGTGTAGAGTATATCAAGAAGTTACGGACTGTTCCACTAGGGATATATTGAAGTATAAAGCATACAAAAATATTATGAGTATGGGTAAATGATATCTATTCATTTACTCTCGTATACTGTTATGAATCTCTTTCCCATTCCTCCTCGGTGTGGTAAGGTTTTTCAGGAGAATAATAATTGTATATCAGTGTGCAAGGAGATTCAAATGGGAGTAATAACGCAGGATCCAACATTGAGGGATATCCAGCTGCTGTATGAAACAGCACGTATTGCAACAGAATCACGTGCAGGAGGTAATCATCCTTTTGGAGCTCTTTTAGCGGACGCTCAGGGGAATATCCTCATGGAGCAGCCAAATAATGTGGTGACCGGTCACAATGACTGTGGTCACGCAGAAACATTGCTCCTCATTCGGGCATCTCAGACGTATGAGCGTGATTTTCTGGCAACATGTTCTCTCTATACCAGCATAGAACCTTGTGCAATGTGTACAGGAGCCCTGTACTGGGCGAATGTAGGACGATTAGTGTATGGCCTTACTGAATACACCTTGCTTGAGCTCACAGGAGACAATCCCGAGAACCCAACATTCGATCTTCCCTGTCGTGAAGTATTAGAACGAGGACAAAAGGCAATTGTAGTCGTTGGTCCTGTGCAGGATGCCGCATTAGAGAACCGGATTGTTCAAGATCACAAGGGGTTTTGGGATTAGCTACCTGCATCTATCTGGAGGGCAACATGTTCGAAAATCAGTTACCATATCTTTTACAACGATCAAATATAGCTCGTATAGATGGAGAAACCCTTCTTATTGGGGATCGACGAACTTACCCATGGGAACAGAGTTTTGTTCCATGCACTACCGTTAAAGAAATTGCACAAGCTATACGCAGTATGGTCACTCAGGGAGGCGGTCCACTTCAGGTTGCTATGACGACAATGCGATTTCTCGCAAGAAAAATTTATTCCGGAATAGAACCGAATACCATTTCTATTTTTCTAGAGGCTTCTCATCTGTTGGCACAAGCACGACCCACGAATACTACAATGGCACGAACTGTACAGCGTATAGTTGCAGAGATTGGACGGTATTATGTCTGCAATGGTATGCGGGAGGTTCAGGGTGGAGATCTTGTTGCATTTGTTGATGAAGTCATTGATCGATTTGAGGCTTCATTTGATCGCGACTATGCAGCTATGAGCGATTATGGCATTGGGCTGCTTGGAAATCAGGAGGGGATTTTAACAACCTGTTTCGCCGAACATTCATTTATCTTGACACTTGCAAAGGCAGTAGAGCAGGGTAAATCGATTACAGTCTATGTTCCTGAAACTCGTCCGTACCTTCAGGGAGCACGATTAACAGCTCCTTCACTACAGGAATTGGGGATTCCTACATTTCTTATTACCGATGGAATGGGAGCTCATTTTATGCGGGAAGGTGTTATTACCCAATACCTTACAGCGGCAGATCTTGTAGCGATGGATGGAACCGTAGTGAATAAAGTCGGTACACTAACCAATGCAATAAATTGTTCACATTATGCAATCCCCTACTACCCATTTGCTGTATCGCCAGATCCAACAAAAGCATCAGCTCAAGACATAGAAATGGAAGAACGGGATGGCAGCGAAATTTGTATGTGCAACGGCACATTCATCACTCATGAACACGTAGTGGGGAAATATCCCGCATTTGATATTATTGATCCAGATTTAGTCACTGGTATTATCACTCCTCGGGGAGTTGTGCAACCTGAGAATGTAAAAACGATATATAGCTTATAGAACTGTATAATTGGAGTATTTGTATGAACTTAGCAATTATTGGCGGTACCGGATATCAAAAGGTCATAGGGAACGAGGCTGCACGTTTATCTGTTGAAACTTCATACGGTACGGTTATAGTTTTCGAACAGGAACATAATTCAGACACTATCTATTACCTATTACGTCATGGCGAGGGGCATCGCGTACCACCGCATCTCATAAATTACCGGGCAATTATCGATGCTTTGAGCGCTTTACATGTAACTCATGCTATTGGGTTATACGCCGTGGGATCTATCACCAGTCTTGTTCTTCCGGGAACAATAGGTCTCATCGACCAATTTATCGATTTTACCGGGGGGGGCCGGGATTCCACTTTTTTTACTGGTGATGAAAAAGGAGTAAAACATATTCCTATGGTAACCCCATACAGTGTTCATCTCCGAAAAGTAATCATAGAGACAGCTACACATCTCGATATCCCGTTGTGCAAGCGAGGAACCTATGTATGTACAAATGGTCCTCGGCTCGAGACTCCGGCAGAAATTGCAATGTTTCGTAGATGGGGGGCAGATTATGTTGGTATGACGGCAGCTACGGAAACAATATTAGCTGCAGAGGCAGGAATTCAATTCGCCGGGTTGGTCTATTCTATTAACTGGGCAGCAGGGCTAGATGCAGAAGGAATTAGTTTCCTCGAAGAGGAGACTGCAGCACGAGTAACCACCACGTTACTGAGTCTCGCACAAAAGTCTTTGCTTGCTGTCGGGGCATGACATGCTTGAGGATGTCTTATGGCTGTTTTTTTCTATGAATCTGAATTATCCCAACCCAAGATACTCATACGTTCTGCAGTTGCGGGAGATGCTGCTGCAGTAGTTGAGTATTTCACGAAAATTGTCAAGCAAACACAAAATCTCACCATGACTTCAGATGAACTGTATGTCTTTGATGATGAAGAGGCGTTTTTGGAACGAATGGAGGTCTCACATAATTCAATTGTGCTGCTTGCCCTATACGAGCATCTTATTGTTGGTTGCATTACGTTTATAGGAGGTCACAGTCCCGCTGTGTGTCACCAGGGAGAATTAGGTATTACTGTAGATAAAAATTGGTGGGGTAAGGGAATTGGCACTACGCTCATGAAAGCTCTTCTCTCATGGGCGAAAGCAGCCGGCATTTCTAAAGTAAATCTTCAAGTACGAAATGATAACTATAGAGCTATAACAGTATATAAAAAATTCTATTTTTCTCTTGAAGCTGTTCAAAAAGGGAGAATGTGCGTTGAAGGTGAGCTCATAGACCTGCTCTGGTTTGGCTTGCCACTTTCTACACTACCGATACAGGCAACTTTTAGTGGTGTAGACCTGAGTAAGGATACGATTAGGGAACATAGTGATTCTTTAGAACCGTGCACTATAAGACCACTGTATGGGAACGATGCTGCAGCCGTTCTCGTTTTTGCAGAGCAGTTAACTCAAGCTCATCCAGAATTATTCACCACTACAGATATCCCAGGAGTTGGTAATTCTCTGACTGAACAGCAGGTTTTGCTATCGAGCCACAAAGATACTCCTCATTGGAATTACTTTGGTGCAATTTCCCGAAAGGGTTACATAGTGGCATTGCTCACATGTGAATCCGGCACACGTATTCGGACTAAGCATGCAGCGAGCTGTTCACTGTCGATGCTGCCCGATTGGGAGTTTGAGAGTCTTGGAGTTGCTATGGTGACACAGTTGGTTACTTGGGCCCAATCAACTTCACTTCAACGGCTCGAAACACGAGTATTGAAACAAGAAAGTACCCTCATTTCAGCATTCTTAGAGAATGGATTTGAAAACGAGGGTACAATTTCCAGGTCAATGGTATTTCTTAATCATTACTATGACACATTACTGTTAGCTCGCTACTTCACCTCAATGTAATGTAGCATACGTTAATCAACATACCGAATACTTTGCCATTTTTCATTATAGAGTTCCAGATCTTCTCCAATATCGTTCTTCAACTCAAATGCTGCTAAAGCTTCACTCTCGTAGAACGGAGTCACAGTCATAAGATCTCCGGCCTCTGTGTGAACCGATGCAGGGAAATGGAATCGATCGAGAAATTCGGCATATATCTCAGGACGATGGATAAAATTGATGAATTCATGTGCCAATGCAATATTCTTCGCACCTTTTGGGATTACCATGGAATCGAGATACATGGGACCGCCTTCAGGAGGAAGGAAGAAATCGACTTCATTCCATCGGGAGGCATCTAACTCCTCGAATATGGCCTCTGCATAGCCGTGGACGACCCAGAATTCTCCCGATGCAAAGCTTTTTGCAAAACCTTCAGCATCAAACTTAACGAGGTTCGGCTTCCAGGAGGTATTAATCAGATCTGTTGCTTCGGTGATTTCGGCCTCGTTTGTTGAATTCACTGAATATCCGAGATGAGCGAGGGCATCACCCATAACTTCTCTCATATCATCAAGCATGCTCATTCTACCCGCTAAGCGTGTATCCGCAAAAATGCTCCAATCTCTCGGATAGTCTTTGACCTTGGTCGTGTTGACTGCAATTCCACTTGCTCCCATAAAGTAGGGAACTGACCAAGACATGTCAGGGTCATAGGTTGCTTTCTCTAGTACAAGCGGACTTATGTACTGCAGGTTTGGAAGTTTCTCTTTATCGAGGGGAAGTAACATCTTTTCCTTCATCATAATTGAAGTATAGTCTTGAGAGGGAAATACAATGTCATAACCGCTGCCGCCTGCTTTAAGCTTTGCAAACATATCCTCATTCGATGCAAAATAATCGAGAATCACGGTGACGCCAAACTCTTTCTCAAATTTTTCTATTACAGATTCGGGAGTATAATAGGTCCAGTTATATACATACAAAGTGGTGCTTTTTGTGTTTGATGTTTCTTCATTTTTAGCACAACCGACAAAGAGGCTAATTACGAGAGTTGTCATCAGAAGCATGAGAGCGATAGTGTTGCTGAATACTTTGGTAGTGTGTTTCATGTTCATCTCCATTTCAGAACTATAATAGTTCAGTGGGTTGGAATACTAACTCGAAGCAGCTATAGTTTTTAGGAATCTTCGGAATACCAATGCAAGAATCATAATACCGAGGATGAGAACGAGTGAGAGTGCATTGATTACCGGAGAGACGCCATAGCGGATCATCGAATAGACGTAGAGCGGGAGAGTGGTCGATCCAGGTCCCGATACGAAAAATGTGATTACAAAATCTTCGAGACTCATGGTTACTGCCATGAGCATACCGGAAAGCACACCGGGCATAATCGCCGGAAGTATTACCTTGAGCAAAGTTTGCCGCTCAGTCGCTCCCAAATCTCTTGCCGCCTCAATCACTGAGAAGTCAAATTCATCCAACCGAGCTGATACAAGAAGAAACACAAAGGGTAGGTTGAATGTGGTATGTGCAATAAATATAGAAAACATTCCCAATGGGACGCGTACTGCCGAGAAGAAAATAAGCATTGAAATACCAATGATTACTTCGGGAAGAATCATAGGAAGAAAGCTGATAATCTGGATATAGGCACGAGATTTGAATTTGTACCACTTTATGCCAACTGCTGCGAGTGTACCTAAGAGTGTAGCAACAAGTGCACTGCTGATTGCAATGGTAAAACTGTTAAGAAATGCACGCCATAATTCTTGAGAATTCAGAAGTAATTGCTGATACCAGTGAAACGACACCCCCGTCCATCTCATGCCTCTTGTTGAATTGAACGAATAGGTTACTACAACAAATAGTGGAACAAAGAGGAAGAGAATAACGAGAACAAGCATAATCTGAGAAAACCCAAACGAAGAGTGGTCTCGGAAAACTTGCTGTTTGGGAATTCTATGAACTCCAACGGCTATCTTTGGCGGAGATACAAGATGTGTTGGTTCGAATTGCGTATGAGGATGGTCTTTCATACTAATGCCTCCGAAGTATCTACCATACCTTTGGGAGTTTTAAGGCGGGCACGTTCTTTAGCTGTTGAGACCATCATCCAAATGACACCGAGAGTACTTACTAGTGTAATGATGAGGCTAAAGGCAGATGCTAGCGGCCAGTTCCGTGTTTTTGTTACCTGGTCAACTATGATATTCCCAATCATGTACGAGTCTTTTCCACCTACTAACAGCGGTACTGTGTATGCACCGAAAATGGGAATAAATGTAAAAATAATTGCTGTAATGATCCCGCTTTTTATGTTGGGAAGCAGAACTTTCAAAATCGATACTGCTTTTGTTGCTCCAACATCGCGAGCGGCTTCAAGGAGTTGGAAATCGAATTTGTCAATCGTGGTGAAAAGAGGTAATATGGCGAATGGAATATACATGTAGATGAGAACTGTTATAACAGCACCCTGATTATAGATGAGCGGAAGACTTTCCTGAATTATACCAAGTGCACGTAACGCCTCGTTTATGAACCCTTCGCTCGAAAGAATTGCTATCCAAGCATAGATTCTGATAAGTGAGTTTGTCCAGAAAGGGATAATGACTAATGCCAACCAGAATACTTGATTCTTACTCCTGGCCATTGCATATCCGCAGGGCAAAGCTAACACTATGGTGATAGCTGTTGCTAAGACAGATATCCATAGAGTACGTAAGAATACACGAAGAAAATTGGGGTTAATCATCTGACGATATGCCGAGAATGTCCATTCCCAGACCACACCGCCATATAGACCCTTTTTTAGAAAACTATAGAGAATTATGATTCCCAGCGGAACGAGAAAGAATAATGTGAGCCATAGACCCATAGGAGCTGCGTAGGAGATACCTAGCCTCCGTCCACGAATTTCTTGTGTATGGTGAGTGGTGCGGTGGTTGTTCATGAGTCTATTACCTCAACAATGTAACCATCCTCAGCACTCCACGAGACATAGACTTCATCCTGCCAGGATATTGAAGGTCCTTCATCCATGTAATTGGCATGTTGCTGAATTACCTTTACAACAGTTCCCTGTTCCAGACTTACATAGTATTTTGATTGGAATCCACTATAGATTGGTTCTTCAATAATACCTTTAAATAGGTTGATATCCTTTCCCACGCGAGTAGGAGCATCCCCGGTGATTTTAATCTTTTCTGGTCGTACTGTAAACGAAACTTGCTGTCCCGGAGGAAGATTGTCATAGTCGGTAACTTTTATTTCGGTTCCAAGCTCGGGTATATCGAGTGTGGTAAGAAAGTAATCACCGAAGGGTACACATTGTTTGACCACAGCCGTGAAGAGGTTCGTTTCACCTATGAACCGTGCAACGAAGTCGGTTGCTGGGCTCTCATAGATTTCGTAGGGGCTGCCAATTTGGAGTACTTTACCCTGATTCATAACCGCAATTCGATCACTTACCGAGAGTGCTTCACTCTGATCATGAGTCACGTAGATGAAGGTGATTCCAACCTGATCGTGCAGATGGTCAAGCTCAACGAGAAGGTTTTGACGTAACTTTGCATCTAGTGCTGAAAGCGGCTCATCTAATAAGAGAACACTTGGCTCATTAATGAGGGCTCGTGCGATTGCCACACGCTGTTTCTGACCGCCACTGAGCATGCTTGGTTTTTTTGCCATATGAGCATCCAGCTGAACAAGATGCAGATAATCACGGACTTTTGTGTCAATTTCTTTGTGAGTCAGTTTTTTGAGTCGTAATGGGAAGGCTACATTCTCGTAGACTGAGAGATGAGGGAATAATGCATAGCTTTGAAATACCGTATTTACCTGTCGTTTTTCAGGAGGGAGAGGTAAAATATCCTTTCCGCCGAGCAGCACAGACCCCACATCTGGAGAATCGAATCCGGCAATTATGCGAAGGAGGGTAGTTTTTCCGCATCCGGAAGGACCGAGAAGGGAGAAGAATTCTCCTTTCTTTATATCAATACTTACGTTGTCGAGGGCTTTAAAGTCTCCATATACCCTAGATACGTCCTTTACCGTGACGTCAAAACCTTTCAATCTTTTTCCCTTTCCTCCTTGTAGCCGTGTTGCCCATACTTGATTTGGTATTAGGGAACTACTGCAAACACGCGTAATAAATAGGGTATTTCTGACCCCTTGTCAATAAGATAAAAGGTTCTTTTTGAAAAGTTTTCTAAATCATTGTATTATATAAAATAAGTAACAACATGATTGCTTGGATGCAGATGAGAAACTGAGGACTTGAAGGACGGTGGAATTCTCATTGCTACGCCTGATACGATGTTGATGAAACAGTCCCTCCTGTACCGGTCCAATTAGTATGAAAAAACTCTCCTTCGGGTCGGTCTACGCGTTCATACGTGTGAGCACCAAAATAATCACGTTGTGCTTGTAACAGATTCGCCGGCAGCTGTGCACTGCGATAACTATCGAAGAATGCAAGTGCACTTGTCATTGCAGGCATAGGTATGCCAGCTGTAACTGCCCGTGAAATAGTTCGTCTCCACGCTGCCTGACTATCGGTGAGTATTGAAACAAAATATGGATCTACAAGGAGATTATGCAGTGTAGGATTTGCGTCAAAAGCTTCTTTTATTTTCCCAAGGAATGCACTTCGAATAATACAACCGCCACGCCACATGAGTGCTATACCTCCATAATTTAGATTCCATCCGTACTCTTTTGCTGCATCACTCATAAGCATATATCCCTGAGCATAGCTTACGATTTTAGATGCAAGAAGAGCTTTCCTTAAATCTTCAACAATAGCATCTTTGTTGCCATCGATATGATTTTCTGGACCAGTTATTATTTTGGAAGCTGTTACACGTTCAGATTTCCGTGCAGATACCATCCTGGCATATACAGCTTCAGCGATGAGTGTCACCGGTACATTTAATTCAAATGAATTTATACCAGTCCATTTGCCCGTACCTTTCTGGCCAGCTTTATCTAATATTTTGGTAAGTAGTGGTTGTCCATCAGTGTCGAGCATTTTCATGATGTCTCGAGTAATTTCAATGAGAAAACTATCCAGTTCACCTCTGTTCCATTCGGCAAAAATTTCGTGTAATTCATCGTGTGACAACCCCAGTCCATTATACATGAGATCATATGCTTCACCTATCATCTGCATATCGCCGTATTCAATGCCATTGTGTACCATCTTGACGTAGTGTCCCGATCCGCTCTCTCCAACCCAATCACAGCAGGGACTACCATCTTCAACTTTCGCTGCAATTCCCTGGAATATTTCTTTCACCAATGGCCATGCTAGGCTATTTCCACCTGGCATAATCGAGGGACCTCGTCTGGCACCTTCTTCACCGCCACTTACGCCAGTACCAACAAAGAGAATTCCCTTTTTGGCAAGTTCTTCTGATCGGCGATTTGAATCTACGAAGAGAGAATTTCCTCCGTCAATAATCACATCGCCAGGTTCGATCAAAGGAACCAACTGGTCAATAAACTTATCTACAACGCTCCCTGCTTTCACCATGAGCATGATTTTTCGTGGTCTTGACAACTTTGATACGAATTCTTCCATTGAGTAGGTTCCGATTATTGTTTCGCGTCCCTTTGCTGCGTCATTGAGAAATGCATCTACTTTTGAAGTAGTCCTGTTATAAATCGCAACGGTATATCCGTGATCATTCATATTAAGTACGAGATTCTGTCCCATCACAGCTAGCCCAATCAATCCGATATCAGCTTGTTCTTTCATGATTTTATCTCCTGTAAGTTGTCTAAAAGTTACTATACCACTAATTCTTTGTACCGGGTACAAAGTTTAGAATACGAGTGCGTGGCATGGCAAAAAGTCATTCATTTTACATCATTCCGTGTCACTTTATCCATTGCAGAGACTTTGTACCCGGTACAAAGTTTAGAATACGAGTGCATGGCATGGTTAAAAATCATACACTTCTCATTTTATCGTAATACTTTTCTCACATTCTACATCTACCGTAAATGCAAAACTACTTCAACGGAGGAAAGTATGAAAAAAATTGTTGTATTAATTCTGACACTTTTAGTGATCAGTTCTCTATCGGCAGGAGGGAAACAGGAAGCTTCTGTGACCGCTGCCAATCAAGATGAAAAGAATCTAAGCTGGATGGAAGGTCCCTCTGTTCATGGACTCCCTGGTGTAAACCCATTAAAAGTAACTGGTAATATTATCACTGCAGGAAGTTCTACAGTGTTTCCCTTGAGCGAACGAATGGCTGAACGTTTTAAAGATGAAGGATACGGGGGAACAATCACTATTGACAGCATTGGAAGCGGTGCGGGTTTTGAACGATTCACCGTAGCAGGTGAAACCGATATAGCTAATGCCAGTCGAGGAATAAAGCAGTCAGAAATTGAAGCAGCACATGAGATTGGCCGTGATCCAATTGAATTTCGTGTTGGTACAGATGCGTTAGCAGTCACAGTGAGCAAAGAGAATACTTTTCTAAAAAATGTAACTCTTGAAGAATTAGCACAAATTTTTGGAGCTGCTGCACGGTGGTCAGATGTGAACCCAGATTGGCCAAACCAACCGATTCAGCGTTTTATACCAGGTACGGACAGTGGCACATTCGATTATTTTGCTGAGGAAGTTTTCAATAAGCAGGTGGAACCTCTACTCAGTGCTTCGAACGTTCAGTTGAGTGAAGATGATAATATTCTTGTTCAGGGTATAAAAGGAAGTCCGTATGCAATTGGATTCTTTGGATATGCTTATTACGCAGAGAATGCAGATTCACTGAATATTGTGGCAATAGAGGGTGTTGAAGCGAGTGCTGAGAATGTGGATAACAATTCATATCCTCTTGCTAGACCCTTATACATCTATTCAGATGCCACAATTTTGCAAAATAAGCCGCAGGTAGCAGCCTTCATAAATTTCTATCTAAGCTATGTGAATGAAGAGGTGGTTGATGTGGGGTATTTCCCAGCAAACGAAGAAGCCATCGAACGTGGTCGTGCAGCATGGTTGAAAGCAATGGGACTATAACTCTTGTGAAAAGAGAGTGTTTCTTTCCAGTAGGTAGGGTGAAGCCCTGCCTGCTGTTACCAATAGAGTGATAGTGAGGAATAATGGCAAATATTAGAAGAAAACCAACAATTACATCATATGTACCCGGTACAATTTTGTTTTTGTTTGCATTGATTTCCATAATTATAACAATTGGGATTGCTGTGATTCTCATACGCGAGTCATACTTATTTTTCAACGATCCCGAGGTTGATCTGTGGGGATTCCTGACCGGTAAGCAGTGGCAGCCAATGATTAATAAATTTGGAATTCTTCCCCTGCTGAACGCTACCTTTACCACCAGTATCATTGCAATGATGTTGGGAATTCCTGTTGGATTATGTGTTGCTGTGTACTTAAGCGAGTATGCTAGCGATAAAACAAGAGCTATCCTGAAACCTGTTCTCGAGGTTCTTGCTGGGATTCCTACCATAGTGTATGGATATTTTGCCCTCACCTTCATGACGCCAATGCTTAGAGGAATATTCGGTGAGGGTGTTGTAGAGATTTATAATACCGCAAGTGCGGGGTTGGTCATAGGTATATTGGTACTTCCTATGATTGCCACCATGGCAGAAGATGCAATAGGCTCGGTTCCAAAAGAGTTGCGTCTTGCAGCATATGCCCTGGGTGGAACTAAACTGGAGACTACCTTCAAAGTAATAATTCCTGCAGCTCTCAGTGGTTTATCAGCAACATTTCTTCTCTCTCTCTCTCGTGCAATTGGAGAAACCATGATTGTAGCCCTCGCGGCTGGGGCCGGTCCAAAACTGACAGCAAATCCTTTTGAAGCTGCTGAGACCATTACCGGATATATCGTGCGAATTAGCGGTGGAGACGTAAGTTATAACTCTGTCGATTACAACAGCATTTTTGCTCTCGGTCTGGTGCTCTTTGTCATTACATTTACCTTAAATCTGGTTTCTCGAAAGATTTCACAGAAATTTCATCAGGAGTACGATTAAATGAGAAAGACAACACTATTCGGCAGTCAAACAGAAATCGAACTAGCCATAAAACAGAGAAAACAGAAAGGGTTTGTAGGCCAGGTAATCTTCATAGCGGCTACAATCTTAGCCGTACTCTTTCTTATGCTATTACTTTTATCCGTTCTTGATTCTGTATTTGGATATATGGTGGTGCGAAACGAAATAGAACCGAGTAAGTTTGTACCCGGTACAAACTTTACTCAGGAGTTTTCACGAGAAGATTTGGAACGTGTAGCAGAAGAGCATCTCAGTTCAGGAATATTACGTAGAGTTATACATGAGAAGCCAATTTCTGATCGTTCAGATAAAGATCTTATTCATATAATCGATCAATATATTATCAAACCTAAGGTATTGAGAACGTGGGGGTTATGGGATTCAGTAACGAAACAAGAAGCAATAGAAGCCTTTGTTCAAGAAAATGAAGGAGCTCAAATGGTTTTCAGAAGTTGGATATCTCCATCGTTTATCACTTCAGACCAATCAGCAGATCCCCTCCAAGCAGGTATAAGAACTGCTCTATTAGGTTCCTTATGGATTATCCTTATCACATTTCTTGTTGCTTTCCCCATTGGGGTAGGTGCTGCTATTTATCTTGAAGAGTATGCACAGGACAATCGTCTAAATAGAATCCTGCAACTCAATATTTTTAACTTATCGGCAGTCCCTTCAATTATTTATGGGTTATTGGGACTTGCTGTATTTGTTCGTGCTATGGAGCCGATTACAAGTGGTTCAATGTTACTCGGATTCTCAGATAACACTGCAAATGGTAGAACTATATTATCTGGCGGTCTCACGCTGGCTTTACTCGTACTGCCAATCATAATTATCAATACACAAGAGGCTCTGAAAGCTATTCCAGATTCTCTTAGGATGAGTGCTTTTGGAGTTGGAGCGACAAAATGGCAGACTATATGGTATCACGTACTCCCAGCAAGTATCGATCGAATTCTCACTGGCACCATTTTAGCTCTCTCTCGAGCACTCGGTGAGACAGCTCCATTGGTAGTTATTGGTGCCTCTACATTTATCAGTGTGGATCCAACAGGTATTTTCAGTAAGTTCACAACCTTACCCATCCAAATATATCAGTGGTCGGCACGGCCACAAGGAGCATATAGAAATATTGCCGCCGCCGCAATTGTCTCACTGCTTATTCTCCTCTTAGTAATGAATAGTGCGGCAATTCATATGCGAAATAAGATAACAAAGAAAAAGAGGTTATTATAATGAATGATACAGAAAATTCAGAGAAACGGGCTCATAGAACTGTCTTGGAACTTGATGATGTCAATATCTATTATGGGAATTTTCATGCGGTGAAGGATATCTCGTTTCCCATGTATGAGCATAACGTCACCGCTTTTATCGGTCCTTCAGGTTGTGGGAAGAGCACGGTACTCCGGAGTCTCAACAGAATGAACGATATGATACCGAGTTCCCGAATTGAGGGGTCGGTGCTTTTTGATGGTGAGAATCTGTATGGAGATCAAGTTGATCCGGTTCTTGTGAGACGCCAGATAGGAATGGTGTTTCAAAAACCAAACCCTTTTCCTAAGACGATATATGAAAATATTGCATGGGGTGCGAGGATCAACGGTTATAAAGGGGATTATGACGAATTGGTTGAAAAGAGTCTCACTCAAGCCGCTCTTTGGGATGAGGTAAAAGATAAGTTGAAGCAGAATGCATTACGATTGAGCGGAGGACAACAGCAACGCCTCTGTATTGCTAGAGCGGTCGCAATCTCTCCTCAAGTTATCCTAATGGATGAGCCTGCATCTGCACTTGATCCGATTGCAACAGGAAGAATTGAAGAGTTAATTCTTGAATTGAAAGAACATTATTCTATCATCATTGTAACGCACAATATGGGACAAGCCAGCCGTGTTTCTGATTATACAGCGTTTTTCATGGTTGATAGTAATCGAACTGGGTATCTGCAGGAATATGCAGAAACAGAACAACTGTTTTTGAATCCGAAACACCGAAAAACGGAAGAATACATTTCCGGAAAATTCGGTTGATTGTGGATCCATTCATTTGTCAAGATAACACGAGAATACGAATAATAATAAGAACAAGGAGCCAGGTATGGAGATGAAAGCAGCTCATACATTAGATGATAAAATGCGTTTTTATCAGGAGATGTTGGTACAGATGGTGAACCGAGTCGAAGAGGCAATCATTCAGGCTCAACACGCATTCAGAAATCATGACATAGAACTTTCAAGAAAGGTTATTGCGAACGATTGGTTTATCGACCAACTCCAGGAGATGGTGGAAAATGATGGTGTTCGTATGCTCATCTCAGAGGCCCCGTATGGACATTATATGCGCCATATTATTGCCGGGATGAAAATTGTTTCCAGTCTTGAACGTATGGGAGATCACGCAGCTCATCTGGCAAAGATGGCTACCACCGAGGAATTTGAGAGCTGTACGCCGTTTGTAGAGCGGATTGGTGAGATGGCCATTCTCGGAGCACACATGACCCGACGAGCAGTAGAGGCTTTTATTGATGTGCAAGCGGAGATGGCTATAGAGGTTGCTGCAATGGATGATAAAATGGATGCCATGCGGGATGCTATAAATGCTGACTTATTTGCCACCCAGCCGACTTCACCCGGGGAGATGGAGCGACTCCTAAACCTGTTTTACCTCACCAAGGAGATGGAGCGGTTAGGGGATCATGTGACCACAATCTGTCGATGGATTGTCTATATGGATAAAGGACAGCGGCCAAAACTCAATGGTCCAAGAGAGTCGCAAACTTCCGATTAATCTCGTTGGTACAGAGCATCACTTCTTGATTGTAGATTATCGAGATCTCGTGAAGAACTGGGGAGTGTGATGGTGAACTTACTCCCAGTTCCTAATTTGCTTTTTACCATGACTTTTCCACCATGTACGCCAACTATATGTTTGACAATTGATAGTCCTAATCCCGTTCCGCCTTGGTTTCGACTTCTTGCAGTATCAACACGATAAAATCGCTCAAAAATTCGTTCTTGTGATTCTTTCGGTATGCCGTAACCGGAATCCTCTACGGAAAAAACAGAAGTATATTCATCCACAGTAACACGAACGAAAACCGTTGTCTCTTCATTGCTGTATGCGATAGCGTTACTTACCAGATTGGACAAGGCCTGAACTATGAGCATTCCGTTCACCCAAAGTTCTCTTTGTTGTGGGTTGTTGATTTCCGTGGTGACGGTAATATGTTTCTGATTAGCTTTAAACTGGCAGTTTGCGAGAGTCTCTTCAATTATTTGAGAAACAGTTGTCCACGTACATGTTGGTTTTGCGTTTTGTTGTTCCAATGAAGAGAGCAATAAAAGGTCTTCAACGATTCGTTGCATATTTTCTGCCTGACGAGAGATGATTGCAGCAAAGTGAGCCAATTCATCAGGATTATCATGAACCTGTTCTTGCAGGAGTTGGGAGAATCCCGAAATGGCTGTAATGGGTGTTTTTAGTTCGTGGGAGACGTTAGCCACAAAATCCTTCCTCACCTGTTCCAGTTTGGTGATTTCGGTCATATCGTTTATTGTAATCACTGCCCCTGTAATCTGCGATTCATCATATACGGGTATTGCACTGAATTTAAGAATTTTTGTTTGACTACGGCCAGTGAGAAGTGCGGTTTCTCCAAATAGATGTTCAAACTGTGGTGTGGTTATCACACGATTTTTTCCATCAACCAGTGTCTGAGCACATGCCTCAACAACTTCTGTAGAACGAATGGCATGATGTAATTGGGTGGCTGTCTGTTTTTCAGAAATTCGCATTGACGGCCCAAGTAATAATTTTGCCCCTTGATTAGTAACCTGTATAACCATACGAGAATCTACAAGAATAATTCCCTCATTCATATTCTCCAAAATAGTTTCTAATCTCGTACGCCCCTCATGCATACGTGCTAGTGTCTGCTTGAGTTGGGATGCCATATTCTGCATGGTCGCAGCGAGCTCAGCAAGCTCTTTTGGGTTTTCAATCTTGATTTTTGCATCGAGATTACCGAGAGCATATTGGTTAGCAATTTCATTGATACGTTTTAGCGGTCGGGTAATCATGGCAATACTGGTTGCAGTTACGGTTCCTACTATCAACATGAGGAGCAGGAGCCCTCCATAAAAGAGTTGAAGATACGATTCCTGATAACCTTGTAATTGATTCAATGTTGTAGATACACGGAGTATGGAAATCTCAGAATGTCCATCAATCCTTCGAGCAAAATAGAGTACGGGTAAGCCTTGGGTGTCACTTTTTCTTTCGCTCATGCCAATGCCCGATTTAAGTGCTTGTTGTACCTCTTCTCTCCACAAGTGGTTGTCGAGTTCCAGCTCGTTATAATCAGAATCATAGAGCACTATGCCCTTCAAATCGATAATCGTGATTCGTTGATGTGAATTTGAGCTGTATAGATTAAACTGTTCAATCATATTCTGTGGCATGGTGAAGTTGGTAGCAAAGTCCCGATATTCTGTATTCTGAGAACTCATCACTTCTCGTTCCAATATGCTGTTGAGATAGTCACTGGTTTCTGAAAGTTGAGCATAGGTCGTTTCTCGTAACGTAGAATTAAATGCTCGTAATGCAATGAAAAAACTACCGAGTAATGAAAGGATGAGTACTGAAATGGTGAGTAAAATGACTCGTTGACGTATGCTGTTGGTCATGTAATTTCCTGAAATGAATACCCTATGCCCCACACGGTTTTTATTGCAGAGCCGCCACTACCCATTTTTCGTCTAAGACTAGCTATTTGTACATCGATTGATCGTTCTGTGACTGGGTAGTCGTTTCCACGTATACTCGTAATGAGTTGATTACGGGTATAGACTCGTCCTGGTGACGAAGCGAGTAGGTGTAGCAAGTTATATTCACTAGCAGTGAGAATCATGAGATTTTGGTCCCAATATGCTTCATATCGAGTTGGATCCATGGTGAGTTTGCCTACCGATACAAGCTGTTCTGAAGTGTCCGAACTGCTTTGCTGGTTTTGTGCAGCCCTTCGTAACAGAGCTTTTACATTTGCAACTAGTACTTTTGGGCTGAATGGTTTGGGTAAGTAGTTATCAGCTCCAAGTTCCAAACCGGTGATTATGTCACTTTCATCAGTTCGGGCAGAAACAATGATGACTGGAAGATCTGTCATGGACCAGGTGTAGCGAATGGTTTTAAGAACTTCAATGCCACTGATACCTGGGAGCATGAGATCAAGCAATACGAGATGCGGTTTTTGCTTTTCTATAAGGAATAGTGCGTCAGATCCTGAAGAGGCTTTTATGGGTGAATACCCCTCTTTTTGGAGATGGTAACAGATGAGCTCTTGAATATCGGGTTCGTCTTCTACCACCAATACCTTATAATCTTCACTCATGTAATAAATGTATCGCATTACACCTTTTGTGTCACTCTGTACCGGGTACAAAGTTTGAATACAGGTACATGTCATGGTCAAAAATTATGCATTTTACATCATATCGCATCACTATTTTCTCATTGCATAGACTTTGTACCCGGTACAGAGTTTTTATTAAAGATTTATCGATAAATTTATATAAGTACTAGAATGCATTATAAATGTGTGGTAATATATTATTAATGTGAAGAATTAATAGGTAGTCGCTTTAAAGACTGGTTAGGAGGATAGCAATTATGCCTTTCGTTGTTTATTCAGAAAGGATGGAACAAGAGTCAGCAAAACAGTATGCCTATAGGATTTTACGTAGAAATATATTGTTGCTCGACATGGTTCCTGGTGAGCCAATCTCGGAAAAAGAAATTGCGAAACAGCTTGATTTGAGTCGTACCCCTGTTCGCGAAGCCCTGCTTGAGCTCTGTAGAGAGCGTTTAGTGGAGATATATCCACAACGGGGAACCCGTGTTGCACTCATGGATGCACGCTTGGTAGATCAGGGCAGGTTCCTGAGAGAAACGGTTGAACTCGCACTCTTAGAGTTGGCCTGTACTGCTGTCACAAAAGAACAAATCGTCGCACTTGAGAAAAACCTGAAAGAGCAGGAGCTAGAGGCTTCGAGGGGAGATATCATCAATTTTTTCCTTAAAGATAATGAATTCCATCGTTTACTTTTTACCGCTTGTAGCAAGGAAACTGTGTTTGACGCAATTGGTATATATCTTCCCCATTTTATGAGAGAACGTATGCTTAGGCTCAGTATGTTCGACACTCAAGAGCTTCTGGTTGATCATCATCACATTCTAGAGGCAATCAAACGAGGCGATTGCAGAACTGCTAAACGACATCTTTCAGAGCATCTAGATCATGTTATGTGCGATCAGCAGTTACTCCTTGATGCATATCCCCACTACTTTATCGGTAGAGAATAGTTTGTTCCTAATGTTCCTTGTTTGTGATACGATGAACAAGGAACAGAATATATGGATACCGTAACTACAGAAATTATTTTAGAAAGTATAAATGACGGCGTGTTCACCATCGATACCGATTGGAAGATTACGTCGTTTAACCGTGCCGCAGAACACATTACCGGTATTTCTCGTGAAGACGCTATCGGTTTGCGTTGTTCTGAGGTATTTAAATCCAATATGTGTGAGGGTAAGTGTCCTCTTGCCGAGACATTTGCCACCGGAAAGACAGTAATCAATCAAAGCGGTTATATCGTTAACCTTTCAGGGAAACGGGTTCCCGTAAGTGTTTCAACTGCTCTCTTAAAAGATGAGAAGGGTTCCATAATCGGTGGTGCCGAGACGTTTCGAGATCTCAGCGAGATTGAGCAGCTCAAGAAACTGCGAGCTCGGGAACGAATTGGGAGTATCGTCTCTAACAGTGAATCCATGAGAAAGATTGTCACTATGGTACCTGCTGTAGCTCAAAGTACCTCAACGGTGCTCATCCTCGGTGAATCAGGTACTGGGAAAGAGGTGCTTGCGCGAACTATTCATAATTTCAGTACTCAGAAACAAGGCCCTTTCATTGCAGTTAACTGTGGAGCACTTCCTGATACGCTTCTAGAGTCTGAGCTTTTCGGATACCGAAAGGGAGCATTTACCGGAGCAGATAAAGATAAACCTGGTAGATTTGCACTTGCGAAAGGCGGTACGCTGTTTCTTGATGAGATTGGTGATATCTCCCCAGCAATGCAGGTAAAATTGCTGCGTGTGTTACAAGAGCATCAATTCGAACCTCTTGGGGCAAGAGCGATTGAGAAAACCGATGCACGAATCATATGTGCAACCAATAGAAATCTTGAAGAGCTCGTGAAACTAGGAAAGTTCAGGAAGGACTTATACTACAGAATCCATATAATCGAAATGACGATTCCTCCGCTAAGAGAACGGAAAGAGGATATTCCGCTCTTGGCCGATCAATTCCTTCATCGATTTGCTGTTCTGAATAATAAACCAATAGAGCGATTCTCTTCTGAGGTTTTTGGCTTGTTTTATTCCTATTCCTGGCCGGGTAACATACGTGAATTAGAGAATGTTGTAGAACGAGCTGTTGTCCTTTCCCAGGGTAATCAAATTACTCTCAACGATTTACCACAGGAAATTATTGAGCCGGCCCAAGGCTCCTATGAGATGCATAAAGATAAAGAAAAAGCAGAGGGAATTTCCTTAAGATCTAGGCATGAGAAATCTCTACTCTCTGTTGCAGAGTTGCGAAAAGAGGCCGAACGGAATCTGATACAAGATGCACTCGAAAGGCATCATGGGCAGGTTGCTCAAGCAGCACAGGAACTGGGAATGCATCGGGCAACGCTTTATCGCAAGATAAAAGTACTTGGGCTTGATTTATAGGGTATCCTTCCCGGGTTGGAAGTCGTAAAAATGCGACAATACGCGACAAATTGCGACTTGTATTGCATGAATGCGACATGTTGCGACAAAGAATGGGTATCACATTCTTTATATATAAAATTAGCAACTCTATGTAATATAAATACATATAATTAATAAAATACCGCTTTGCTCGATTTCCCATATTATTGGCATGCTTAATGCACATACATGTGTATGAAACTGGCGATAACGGTATGGAACGGCAGAATTGCTCCTTTGTTCGATGTTGCTAAGCATGTGTTAGTAATCAGTACCGAAGGTTTTGGTAAGCCTGTTACTGAGCTCATGACCGTTGAACTTCATGATGATAATGTCGAACAGAAAATTGCTGCACTTTCTGCAATAGGTGTCGATGAAGTTGTGTGTGGTGCTATCAGTAGAGAGTATGAGGAGGCACTCATGACTGCTGGAATTGATATGAATGCCTACGTTGCCGGTGACATCGCCGATGTAGTAAGTGCATGGCAGGAAGGTACATTACGACAACGGGGGTATTCAATGCCAGGGTGCCCATGTCCACGGTATCGATGCATGCATCGAGGGGGACAACAAAGAGGACATAATGGCTTACGCCGTGGAAGGCCACATGGTGGTGGTCGATATGACGGCGATGGTCGTTATGATTATTAGCTAAAAATTCGTCCAGGGACGTAAGTCTGAAGGACAAAAGTAAAGGAGGCATATTATGCCAAGAGGTGATGGAACAGGAAGAAATGGTCTTGGACCAATGACTGGAAGAGGTTTGGGCTATTGTGCTGGATACGATGTACCAGGATATGTTCAAGATGATGGTATCGGCTTTGGTCGGAGAGGATTTTCTGGTCGAGGACGAGGTCGAGCTTTAGGATTGGGGTTAGGCTATCGTACTGCAGCCCCAAGAGGTTTAGGATTCGGTAGGAGGTATTTTGACGCTCCGCCAGTGTATCAACCATACGATACGAGAACAGAAAATGATGTGTTGCAGGCTCACGCAGCAGCCCTTGAACAGGAGCTTCAGGCAGTTAAAAGTCGGTTGAATTCCCTAAGTAAAGATACAAAAGATGAGGAGAAAACAACATGAAGATTGCTTTTACAGCCTCTGGTGATACATTAAAATCGGCATTTGACAATCGTTTTGGGAGAGCAGAAAAATTTATTATCTACGATACCGATGCTGGTACCTATTCTGTTTTAGATAATGCACAGAATTTAGAAGCTGCACAGGGTGCTGGTGTACAGGCTGCACAGCATGTGGTGGCAAGTGGGGTTGAAGCTTTGGTTACTGGGCATCTGGGGCCGAAAGCTGCTCGTGTATTATTTACCGCAGGAGTCACAGCGTATCATGCAGATGCAAAAACAGTAGAAGAAGCTCTGGCAATGTTCAATTCCAAGGCATTGAAACCCTTGAAAGATGCCGATGTTGAAGGTCATTGGGTATGAGGGTAGCAGTAGCTTCAGGTAAAGGAGGAACGGGCAAGACTTTTGTAACGGTAAATCTTGCCCGCACCTATAATAATCCCATATTAGTTTTGGATTGCGATGTTGAAGAGCCGAACACTAATCTGTTTCTCAAAGGAGATTTGATTAACGAGCGGCCAAGTACCATCCTTGTGCCACAGGTAGATGAGTCGCCCTGTGACGGGTGTAGGATTTGTGCAGAAGTCTGTGAATTCAATGCAATTGCTGTAATTGCCGGGAAACCTCTCATATTTGAAGATCTCTGTCATTCTTGCGGTGCGTGTGCGACGTTTTGTCCTCAGGATGCACTTCAGGAGGTCGAACATGTGATTGGAACAGTTATTGAACGAAAATCTGATTCTATACGTCTAATTGAGGGACAAATCCATGTTGGAAAGGCATTAGCAGTTCCAATTATCCGCGATGTTAAGAAGGAAAGTGAAAAAGCTGACGAAGACATGGTCCTGCTGGATTCTCCTCCTGGAACAAGTTGCCCCATGGTGTGGACTATTGGAGATGCCGATTTCGTGATTTTGGTAGCGGAGCCGACTGCTTTTGGTTTGCATGATTTACAGCTTGCGGTTGAAACTGTCGAAGAAGTAGGTATTCCTTTTGGTGTTGTTATCAATAAAGATGGAATTGGTGATGATAGAGTAGAAAAATTTTGTACCAGGCACCAAATAGATATAATAGCACGAATACCCTATGATCGGCATATTTCTGAGGTCTATGCACGTGGAGGGGACATTTTAGAAGAATATTCGTACCAGGTACTATTTGAAAATCTTTGGCAGGTTATTCAACAGAAGGTGGAATCACAGGAGGTTATTCATGCCTGATACAATTTCAAAGGCAATGAGTAATTTGCCTAAATTGCGAGAATTGGTTGTTCTTAGTGGTAAAGGCGGAACAGGAAAAACTACCATAACTGCATCAATAGCCACTTTGTCAAAGGATCTCGTTCTTGCAGACTGCGATGTAGATGCGGCTGATTTGCATTTAGTAACGAATCCTACGGTAATCACTGAGACAAAGTTTTTCTCAGGTAAAGAAGCTATAGTGGACGCTAGTAAGTGTTCTGGATGCGGTCTTTGCGAAGCTGCTTGTAGATTTGATGCTTTTCAAGCACAAATTGATGGCACCTATAGTATTTCTCCGATTCATTGTGAAGGATGTGGATTGTGTGTACGCTTGTGTCCTGAAAATGCTATCCATTTTGAACCAAGAGATTGTGGGAAGTGGATGGTGAGTAATACAAGATTCGGGCCTATGGTACATGCCCAGTTGCATGCAGCAGGAGAGAATTCTGGCAAGCTTGTTACAGTTGTGAGAAAAGAGGCAAAAAAAATTGCTGAAGAGCATGGGCAATCACTAATTTTAGTCGATGGCCCTCCAGGAATAGGATGTGCAGTGATCAGTAGTGTAACCGGTGCTGATGCAGTACTTCTCGTAACCGAACCTAGTTTATCTGGAATTCACGACTTAGAACGGGTAACATCATTAGCAAGCAGTTTTGAAATACCCGTGTACGTGTGTGTAAACAAGAGCGATATTGACCCGAGAATTACGGAGACAATTCGAGAACACACTATAGAGAATGGGCATACTTTTGTGGGAACGATCCCCTTTGATGAACATATGGTACAAGCACAATTACAAGGCTTGAGTGCTGTTGAATACATTGAAGGAGAAACTCGTGACCGCATTAATCAAATATGGGAGAATATATGGACAACATGGTAAAAGAACGATTTCGTCAAGTACCGGACAATTTTGGGCCGCTTAAGAAACCAGATGGTAATGCACGACAAACTGGACCTTGCGGTGATACCGTTGAGTATTGGTTGACGGTAGAAGATACTAAAATTTCCAGTGTGTCGTTTACTACTGACGGCTGTGGTGATTCTATGCGAGCTGCATCGGTAATTTCGTATTCCGCTGAAGGAATGCCTTTGGAAGAAGCAAAAACCCTGAGTCAGAGTGATATTTTGTCGCTTATTCCAGACTTGCCCGAGAAATCATACGACTGTGTAAAGCTAGCTTTACAGGTCTTACGGGCTGCTATAGCCGACCTGGAAGTGCGACAAGCTCAATCAATTAAACGAACTATTACGGATGATGCAAATCGTTCAAAAAAGGATAATACCCCTGCTCAGAAACGAAGGACTATCATGGTGATGAGCGGCAAAGGCGGTGTGGGTAAGAGTACTGTTGCTGTGAATCTTGCACTTTCTCTATCCGCTAAAGGTTTTCGAGTAGGTCTTGTAGATGTTGATATTCATGGGCCTAGCATTCCCACGATGTTGAATTTGCATGATGTGACAGTGATGAATGCAGCTGATGGAATACAGCCGGTTATTCTTGGAGATATGTATAATCTTGAAGTTATGTCGATAGGATTCTTACTCCATAAGCCGGATGATCCAGTTGTCTGGAGAGGACCACTGAAAAATTCACTCATTGAGCAATTCCTTAATGATGTTGCATGGGGGCCCCTCGATTATCTAATTATTGATTGTCCTCCGGGTACAGGTGATGAGCCCTTATCTGTTGCACAGCAGTTGAAAGAGCATGCTGAGGCTGTATTGGTTACCACTCCTCAGAGCGTGGCAACAGTAGATGTTTCACGATCCATTAATTTCTGCAGGCAGATGAAAATGCCGGTCATCGGGCTTGTTGAAAATATGAGCGGGTTTGTGTGTCCACATTGTCACACAGTCACCGATATCTTTAGGACCGGCGGCGGAAAGAAACTTGCAGAGACCTACGCGATTACGTTCTTAGGTTCTATCCCAATAGATCCTTCATTCGGTATTTCCGGCGATGCAGGATTGCCGTATGTACAAAGATTTTCTGAATCACCAATCGCTGAGACCTATCGAACGATAGCTGATACACTTCACAACACAAGGAGCACTAACGTATGAAAATTGCAATTCCAACTGCAAATGGAGCACTCAATCTCCATTTTGGACACTGCCAGTCCTTTTCGATTTTCGATGTAGATCAAAAAACAAAGCAGATTCTTAAGAATGAAGAAATCCCCGCACCAAAGCATGAGCCTGGAGTGCTTCCTCGGTTTCTTGGAGAACTCGGGGTAAACGTGATTATCGCTGGTGGCATGGGTATGTCGGCACAAAATCTATTTTCTGCACAGGGGATTGATGTGGTCATAGGAGCACCTTCAAAATCTTTATCCGAATTAGTGATGGATTATGTATCGGGTACTTTGGTTTCTGGTGATAATGTGTGCGATCATTGAATCGGATAACTCATACACCAAAGAGCTAAGGGACATTCTTCACACTGTGGGTTGCGAGCATGACAGATTTGTCTTCCATGTAAGTTAACTATCATAGAGAAACGATAATGGTGTTCGGGAGGGAGCAGTTTTGCGACCTCCCGTTCAATGGTATCTGGTGAATTTGCGGATGTGAGACCTAATCGTTTCACAACTCTGCTGAAATGGGTATCCACGATAATTGCGGGTTGTCCTGCAATCTGTCCAAGTATAACACTCGCAGTTTTTCGTCCGACCCCTGGTAGTGTTGTAAGTTCTTCCATGGTAAGTGGAACAAGACCGTTAAATTTTTTGACCAAAACCTGTGATGTTTGTACGATATGTTTTGCTTTTGCGTTATAGTAGCCGGTGCTTCTGATAATTTGTTTAACAATCTCAAGATCTGCCTGTGCTAGCTCAAAGGCGTTCGGATAGCGTGAAAATAGTTCATGGGCTACTTCGTTTACCTGTTTATCTGTGGTTTGTGCCGACATGATTACACTTATGAGCAATTCAAACGGTTCCTTCTGTGTTAAAAATGTGATGGAAGATGGACTTATCAAATCCAAACACTCGAAGGTTCTCCATGCACGTACTTTTGGTGTAAGTTCCATAATCAGCCCCCTTCTTTGTATTGAGGACAACTGATTGAATAATGTCAAGCAATTCGTCTTGACGCTCAGGCGAAAAAGAAAGTATACTCCACGCGTTACACTAATGAACGGGGCGTTGCCTAGTGGCTAAGGCGCTTGCTTTGGGAGCAAGAAATCGGAGGTTCGAGTCCTCTCGCCCCGACTTAATTATACCGTGCGCCAATAGCTCAGTTGGATAGAGCAACAGCCTTCTAAGCTGTGGGTCAGAGGTTCGAATCCTCTTTGGCGTAAAGAAAGAGCACCATTTTAGGTGCTCTCACTACATGATTCAGTAGATTGTTTTTATCCTACTCTATTGTATTCTAGTTATCCATGTATTCAGTAAGCTTCTCAACTATACTTTCTGCTGCATTTCGATTCGTGGCATAAGTAAGGGCACTCCAGCCATAGTTGTCCACAACAGTCGGATTTGCTCCTTGTTCAAGTAACAATTCCAATATTTCCGAATTAGAATTAGCTGTTGCTGTCATTAGGGCAGTTAATCCTTCCGTGGATTGAGCGTTTATATCTGCTCCCGCATCAAGTAGCAGTTGGATAGTTTTAGGATTATCAGCATATCTACACGCTAGCATGAGTGGTGTCCATCCATTTTCTGGTAGAGCATCATTCACTTTTGCTTTAGTTGTTTTTCCTTCTGGAGGAGGGTTTAGCAACAGTTCGATATTCTCTGGACTAGCATTGTGTCTTGCCGCTATCATCAGTGCAGTCCATCCGGCATCATTTGGTTTGTGTGGATGGTATTCGGGACGATATGATCTGATTCGGGGAGTGACTTGCAACAGATATTGCACTGCACGAGGAATCCCGTTATTAGCTAATGCAATCATCAGCGGTGTATTGCCATAATCATCGGTCTGACCACCAAACCCCATATTGCCTGAGAAGAGGAGAAATTGCAAAGCTGCGATTCTTGGACTTTGATTTGCAGCTGCATACATGATTGCAGCCTTACCATGCGGATCGATTACCTCGGTCACGTAGTCCGTTTCATAAT